>JAESFG010000071.1_pt1 | contig 219871 bp, 218 predicted proteins | sample 9269371 | NCBI WGS metagenome assembly JAESFG01 (sample SAMN14506227, study PRJNA617093) | algae metagenome | isolation source: Aetokthonos hydrillicola CCALA 1050 (B3-Florida) and co-occurring... | place: USA: South Carolina | collected 2013-01-01 | reverse complement strand
TTCGCCCGAAACGACGACCGGCGGCAATGCGCTGAAATTCTATGCCTCGGTTCGCCTCGACATCCGCCGCATCGGCGCGGTCAAGGATCGCGACGAGGTGGTCGGCAACCAGACCCGCGTCAAGGTGGTGAAGAACAAGCTCGCGCCGCCTTTCAAGCAGGTCGAGTTCGACATAATGTATGGCGAGGGCGTGTCGAAGACCGGCGAACTCGTCGATCTCGGCGTCAAGGCGGGCGTGATCGAGAAGTCGGGGGCCTGGTTTTCATACAACTCGCAGCGGCTCGGCCAGGGGCGCGAGAATGCAAAGCTGTTCCTGCGCGACAATCCCGAGACGGCGCGCGAGATCGAACTCACGCTTCGGCAGAATGCCGGCCTCATCGCCGAAAAGTTCCTGGAGAATGGCGGTCCGGGCGAAGAGGACGAGGCCGCCGGCATGTAGCCGGCGCCCGCGTTTGCGAACCGGCAGGCGCAATGGGCAGCACACCAGAGTCGAGTATTGCGTCCGATCCGCCGGGGTCCTTCGGGTCCGGCGGTTGGCGTTCGGGCGGCAAGCCGGCTTTCTGGACAGGCGCGGGGGCGGTCGCTAAAAGGCCTGTCAGTTCCGCCGGTCGCCGGCGGGTCGGAATGCGCAAGGGCTGGGCAATGAGTGGCGTAAACGAAATCCGTTCCGCGTTTCTGGACTATTTTCGCAAGAACGGCCACGAGGTCGTCGCCTCCAGCCCGCTGGTCCCGCGCAACGATCCGACACTGATGTTCACGAATGCCGGCATGGTGCAGTTCAAGAACGTCTTCACCGGGCTGGAAAAGCGCGGCTATTCGCGCGCCACGACCTCGCAGAAATGCGTGCGCGCCGGCGGCAAGCATAACGACCTCGACAATGTCGGCTACACCGCGCGGCACCTCACCTATTTCGAGATGCTCGGCAACTTTTCGTTCGGCGACTATTTCAAGGAGCGTGCGATCGAGCTTGCCTGGAACCTGATCACCAAGGGTTTCGGCCTGCCGAAGGACAAGCTGCTGGTCACCGTTTATCACACCGACGACGAGGCGGCCGGATTCTGGAAGAAGATCGCCGGCTTCTCCGACGACCGCATCATCCGCATCCCGACCTCGGACAATTTCTGGGCGATGGGCGATACCGGTCCGTGCGGCCCGTGCTCGGAAATCTTCATCGACCGTGGCGACCACATCTGGGGCGGGCCTCCGGGCAGCCCCGAGGAGGACGGCGACCGCTTCCTCGAATTCTGGAACCTCGTCTTCATGCAGTTCGAGCAGGTGAGCAAGGAAGAGCGCGTGCCGCTCCCACGCCCCTCGATTGACACGGGCATGGGGCTGGAGCGCATGGCGTCCATCCTGCAGGGCGTGGACAGCGTCTTCGAAACCGACCTCTTCCGCCACCTGATCGACGCCGCTGCGTCGGTGCTCGGCCATGGTCCCAATTCGGAGAATGTCGCGTCCTTCCGCGTCATCGCCGATCATTTGCGTTCCTCCTGCTTCCTCGTGGCGGACGGCGTGCTGCCGTCCAACGAGGGCCGCGGCTATGTGCTGCGCCGCATCATGCGGCGTGCCATGCGCCACGCGCAGCTGCTGGGCGCCTCGGAGCCGCTGATGTGGAAGCTGGTGCCGGCGCTGACGCGCGAGATGGGCCAGGCCTATCCGGAACTGGTGCGCGGCGAGGCGCTGATCACCGAGACGCTGAGGCTCGAGGAAACCCGCTTCCGAAAGACGCTGGCGCGCGGCCTCGGTCTGCTTGCCGACGCTACCGAGACGCTCGCCCCCGGCGACATGCTGGATGGCGACACGGCTTTCAGGCTCTATGACACGTTCGGCTTCCCGCTCGACCTGACGCAGGATGCGCTGCGACAGCGCAGCATCTCCGTCGATCTCGCCGGCTTTACCGATGCGATGGAACGCCAGAAGGCCGAGGCGCGCGCGCATTGGGCGGGCTCCGGCGAGGCGGCGACCGAGGCGGTGTGGTTCGGCCTGCGAGAGCGCACCGGCGCGACCGAGTTCTTGGGCTACGACACCGAACAGGCCGAGGGCGTGGTCCTGGCGCTCGTGCAAGACGGCAAGGAGGTCGAGACAGTCAACGAGGGCGCGACGGTCGATATCATCGTCAACCAGACGCCGTTCTACGGCGAGTCCGGTGGCCAGATGGGTGACACCGGCAAGATCGCCGGAGAGGGTTTCGTTGTCGAGGTCGCCGACACGCAGAAGAAGGCCGACGGTCTGTTCGTGCATCGCGGCAGGGTCGTGAAGGGAACGGTGCGAAAGGGCCTTCCGGCCGAGCTGAAGGTCGACCATGCGCGCCGTACGCGGCTGCGCTCGAGCCACTCGGCGACGCACCTTCTGCACGAGGCGCTGCGCGAGGTGCTGGGCACCCATGTGGCCCAGAAGGGCTCGCTGGTCGCGCCGGACCGCCTGCGCTTCGACTTTTCGCACCCGAAGCCGATCTCAGCCGAAGAGGTCGCAACGATCGAGGCGCTGGCGAACGAGGTCGTGCTGCAGAACGCGCCGGTCAGCACCCGCCTGATGAGCGTCGACGATGCGATTGCCGAGGGCGCGATGGCGCTGTTCGGCGAAAAGTACGGCGACGAGGTGCGGGTCGTTTCGATGGGCACTGCCACGCACGGCGACAAAGCCGGCAGGCCATATTCGATCGAGCTGTGCGGCGGCACCCATGTCGGCGCCACCGGCGATATCGGGCTCGTACGTGTCCTGTCCGAAGGCGCGGTCGCCTCGGGCGTGCGCCGGCTCGAAGCTTTGACGGGTGAGGATGCGCGCCGCCACCTCGACGAGCAGGACCGCCGGCTGAAGGCGGTCGCCGGCGTGCTGAAGGTCGGCCCTGCCGAGGTGCTGTCGCGCGTCGAAGCGCTGGTCGAGGAGCGTCGCAAGCTCGAACGCGAACTCACCGAGGCGCGCAAGAAGCTCGCCATGGGCGGAGGCGCGAAAAGCCCTACTGAAAACGCCACCGAGACCGTCGCCGGCGTCGGCTTCATGGGCCGGACGGTGAGCGGGGTGGCGCCGAAGGATCTGAAGTCGCTGGCCGACGAGGGCAAGAAGGCGCTCGGCTCCGGCGTCGTGGTGCTGGTTGGGGCCGGCGAGGACAACAAGGCAAGCGTGGTGGTTGCCGTTACCGACGACCTGACCCAGCGCGTCAGCGCGGTTGATCTCGTGCGCCAGGCCTCCGCGGCCCTCGGCGGGCAGGGCGGTGGCGGCAGGCCTGACATGGCGCAGGCAGGCGGCCCGGACGCCTCGCGATCCGAGGCCGCGATTGCCGCCGTGAAATCGGCGCTGGCAGCGCTGTAGCCGGGGACAGATGACCGACGCCGCACCCCGCGATGGAATGCGGCGCCGTCCCGGGGGCATGGACGGTCCGGGCGGGGATGCCGGTGCGCACCCGTTGAGGAAGGCAATCTACGAACTGCTCGACGAGGGCACCGAGCGGCCCTGGAGCGTGGTCGTTAGGCGCGCTATCATCGCGCTCATCCTCGTCACCGTCACAGCCTCTGTGCTGGAATCCGTTCCATCGCTCGCCGAACGGTATGCCGGGGTGTTCGCGGCCGTCGAATTCATTGCGGTCGTTGTATTCACCCTCGAATATTCCGCGAGGTTGTGGTCGGCTGTCGAGGACCCGCACTATCGCGGTATGCCGGCGTGGCGGGCCAGGTTGGACGACGTCCGATCCCCCAGCGCGATCATCGATCTTCTTGCTGTCGCCCCGGCCTACCTTGCGTTGGTGGGTGCGGTCGACCTTCGCGTCCTGCTGATGTTGCGCCTGCTGCGATTTTTGAAGCTGGCGCGGTATTCGCCCGGCCTGCGATCCCTAATCGACGCCGTGCAGGGCGAGCGGACTGCGCTCGTCTCCTGCCTGATGTTTCTGGCCGGGCTGGCGCTGATCAGCGCCTCATGCATGCATCTGGCCGAGCGCGCGGCCCAGCCCGAAAAGTTCGGCACAATTCCGGACGCGCTCTACTGGGCGATGATTACGCTGGCGACCGTCGGCTATGGCGACGTGGTTCCGGTTACGCCCATTGGCAAGGTGGTGGCGTCGCTGACGGCCATTTTCGGCATTGCGGTACTGGCGCTGCCGGTTGGCATCCTTGCCACCGCGTTCGCCAATGTCATCCAGCGCCGCGACTTCGTTGTCACCTGGAGCATGGTGGCGCGCGTGCCGATATTCGACGACCTTCCGGCCTCCGAGATAGCCGAGATCATGCGCTTCCTCAGCTCGCTGTCGGCTGATCCCGGCGAGGTCATCGTGCGCAAGGGCGATCTGGCGCACAGCATGTATTTCGTCGCGCTGGGCGAGGTGATCGTCGAGTTGCCGGGGCGTTCGGTTCGGCTCGGCGAGGGCGATTTCTTTGGCGAGATTGCCTTGCTCCGGCAGTCGACCCGATCCGCAACCGTGCGCGCGGCAACAAGGGCGAAACTGCTCGTGCTCGACGCCGCCGACCTGCGCAGCCTGATGGACCGACGGCCGAAGATGGCCGAGGCGATCGAGAGGGTCGCCCGCGAACGCATGGAGCCGGATCGCGTCGGCCAGACCGGCGATATGGCATCCGACGAATTGAAGACCGGCGAGTGACTGTAGAAGAAGGCGCGGCGGCCGGTGAGCGAGGCAGGGCAACATCGCGGTCAAGGGATGGCAAGGGCGAGAAGGGCCGACAGCCAACCCGGTGCGGTCGCCAGCCTCGAATTCATCGCTCGCCGAGTGTTGGTCCGCGCAACTTCAAATCGCCTGCCACGCAATTGCAACTTCATGTCGGTTGTCGGCAATCTGCAGTAATCCATAGTGTGTGCTTGCAGCCAGTGGTGGTTTCGATGCCGCATCGCAAGCCCACGCAGATCGACCGCTTGCGCGGACGCGAAATAGCGGCGCTTCGCAAGTCGGCCGGCTTGACGCAGACCAGTTTGGGATCGCTTGTCGGCCTGACTCACCAGCAGATCAGCAAATACGAACTGGGCCGTAGCAGCATGACGCTCAGCCTCTATGAGGAACTGATTTCACAGTTGAGGCCGCGGCGACAACAGTCCGGATTTGAGGAGGAGCAGCGGGCAATGTCGCCGAATGCCGCGCAAGACGCGCTCGCGCGACGGTTGCGCGGGATCGTGTCCCAACTCAAGATACTGACGTCGGAAGTTGAAAATGCAATTCGCGAGGCCGAGCGCGGCTGACGCTCGATCGCGTCCGCGTGGCTCTTCAACCCGTAGGCTCGGTCGCCACGAAACTTTGCCTAGCCGATATTGCGCTCCACCAATGCAGCAGGCCCGCGCGCGGAGAAAGCAATGCGACGGCCTCCGGTGCCTCGATGAAATAGGAGACGATCGGCGCGGCGTGGAGGTCGGCCAGCGTGAGGCTGTCGCCGCTGAGCCAAGCTGTTTTCGATTGCAGGGCTGCGAGGGCGCGTGGACAGGGACGAGTTCGTCGTCAACGCCCTTTCGGCAAGCGTCATGCAAACGATGCGGAGACGCTGTAATCCGCACCGTAGAGGACAGGGTTGCCCAACCCTCAGGCCATCGCCTTCTTCAGATTCTCGTCGATTTTGTCGAGGAAGCCGGTGGTCGAGAGCCAGGGCTGGTCGGGACCGATCAGGAGCGACAGGTCCTTGGTCATGTAGCCCGCCTCCACCGTCTGCACGCACACCTTCTCCAGTGTTTCGGCGAAGCGCTTCAGCTCGACATTGTCGTCGAGCTTGGCGCGATGCGCGAGGCCGCGCGTCCAGGCGAAGATCGAGGCGATCGAGTTGGTCGAGGTCTCCTCGCCTTTCTGGTGCTGGCGGAAGTGACGGGTGACGGTGCCATGCGCGGCTTCCGCCTCGACGGTCTTGCCGTCCGGCGTCATCAGCACCGACGTCATCAGCCCGAGCGATCCGAAACCCTGGGCGACAGTGTCGGACTGGACGTCGCCGTCGTAGTTCTTGCAGGCCCAGACATAGCCGCCCGACCATTTCAGGCTGGAGGCCACCATGTCGTCGATCAGCCGGTGCTCGTACCAGATCTTTCGCGCCTTGAACTCCTCCTGGAACTCGGCTTCGTAGACCTCCTGGAAGATGTCCTTGAAGCGGCCATCATAGGCCTTGAGGATCGTGTTCTTGGTCGAGAGGTAGACCGGATAGTTCCGAAGCAGGCCGTAGTTCAGCGAGGCGCGCGCGAATTCGCGGATCGATTCGTCCAGGTTGTACATGGCCATCGCGACGCCGGCGCCCGGCGCGTCGAACACCTCGTGCTCGATCACCTTGCCGTCCTCGCCGACGAACTTGATCGTCAGCTTGCCCTTTCCGGGAAACTTGAAGTCGGTCGCACGATACTGATCGCCGAAGGCGTGGCGTCCGACGACGATCGGCTTGGTCCAGCCGGGCACCAGCCGAGGCACGTTCTTCATGATGATCGGCTCGCGGAAGATGACGCCGCCGAGGATGTTGCGGATCGTGCCGTTGGGCGACTTCCACATCTTCTTCAGCTTGAATTCCTCGACGCGCTGCTCGTCGGGCGTGATGGTTGCGCATTTCACGCCGACGCCATGCTTCTTGATGGCGTTGGCGGCGTCGACGGTCACCTGGTCGGCGGTGGCGTCGCGGTTTTCGATGCCGAGATCGAAATAAAGAATATCGAGATCGAGGTACGGGTGGATCAGCTTGTCCTTGATGAAATGCCAGATGATGCGGGTCATTTCGTCGCCGTCGAGCTCGACGACGGGTTTGGACACCTTGATCTTCGCCATGAAATTGCCTCGCTGCGGGAAGGACGGACGCGCTGCCGGAAGGGGATTTTTGCCCTATAGCAAAGCGGCCAGTGCCGCGCAAACCAGACCTAAGGGGCGGTCCAGTCCAAAGGCTCGCGGGCGGGATTCAGCCGCACCGACGCGCCGGCCAGATTCAAGCCTTGCGCTTGCCTGCCGATTTCTTTGCCTTGGGCGGCATCGGGCCGACGAAGGCGGACGCGACCGCGATCCACTGGCGCAGCGCGAGATCGTCGAGCGCGTCCTCGGCAACCAGCACATAGCCCTTCATCTCGCGGCCGGTAAAATTCATCAGCGAAGCACCAGGCCGCGCCAGCGCCTCGGCGTGCGCTGCTTCACCCACGCGCACCAGCAGGCTGCCGTCCTTCATCGTGCCGATCAGCATGTTGCCGTTGAGCGTGAAGCAGATGCCGCCGAACATGCGGATCTCGCCGACATTCGGATCGTCGCCGATATTTTCGCGTATGCGGTCCGCAAGCGTGCCGGTCATGGATCCTCGGAGCGGCCGAAGCTTCATTTTCACCGTTCAGTATGGCAGTGACGGGCAAAGCCGGAAAGAACTTTCAACGCCGATGCCCGAATCAGAGACCGCAGGCGCAGCCCCACCGATTGGTCCGGCGATCATCCTCGTCGAGCCGCAGCTCGGCGAGAACATCGGCATGGTGGCGCGCGCGATGGCGAATTTCGGCCTCTCCGAGCTGCGCCTCGTCAACCCGCGCGACGGCTGGCCGAACGAAAAGGCGCGCGCCGCCGCGAGCCGCGCCGACCACGTGGTCGACGCCGCCGTGCTTTTTCCGGACCTCGCTTCGGCGCTTGCCGATCTCAACTTCGTCTATGCCACCACGGCGCGCGAACGCGACGGCTTCAAGCCGGTGCGCGGACCGGTGGAAGCCGGCCGCATGCTGCGTGCTCGCTCCGGCGCGGGGCAGCGCACCGGAATCATCTTCGGGCGCGAACGTTTTGGGCTCAACAACGACGAGGTTGCACTGGCCGACGAGATCGTCACGTTCCCGGTCAATCCGGAATATGCCTCGCTGAACATCGCCCAGGCGGTGCTGCTGATGGCCTACGAGTGGCGGAAGTCCGGCCTGGACTCCGAGACCGACACCGCCTTTTCCGTGCCGGAGCCGGTACCGGCGGAAAAGCAGGTGCTGGACAGCCTGTTCGATCACCTCGAAGCGGCGCTGGAAACGCGCGGCTATTTCCGGCCGCCCGCGAAAAAGCCCAAGATGGTGGACAATCTGCGCGCGGTGCTCACACGGCCGGGCTTCACCGAGCCGGAACTGCGGGTTCTGCGCGGCGTGGTCGCGTCGCTCGACTACTTTTCGCCGAAGGAGCCGCGCGGCGCCGGCTATCCCGAGCGCAAGGCCAAGGCCGATCGCGAGGCCGGCAGCGGCCGCGGCGAACCGGGAGCGGGCCAGGGTGCGGCCGGAGGGGAAGACGTCGATGGCTGAGCGCCCGGTGCTGATGTTCGATTCCGGTATCGGCGGGCTTACCGTGCTGCGCGAGGCACGCGTTCTCATGCCGGAGCGACGCTTCGTCTATGTCGCCGATACCGCAGCCTTTCCCTACGGTGCCTGGGAGGAGCCGGCGCTGAGGGCGCATATCCTTAAGCTGTTCGGCGAGTTGCTGGAACGCTACGACCCCGAAATCTCGGTGATTGCCTGCAACACCGCCTCGACGCTGGTGATCGACGAACTGCGCGTGGCCTATCCAGGCCATCCGTTCGTCGGTACGGTGCCGGCGATCAAACCGGCGGCGGAGCGGACGCGCACAGGGCTGGTGTCGGTGCTGGCCACGCCCGGCACGGTCAAGCGCCAGTACACGCGCGACCTCATCCGGCAATGGGCTTCGAAATGCCATGTGCGGCTGGTCGGCAGCGAGCGGCTGGCCGGGCTGGCCGAAGCCTATGTGCGCCACGGCTTCGTCGACGAGGAGGCCGTGCGCGCCGAGATCGCGCCATGCTTCATGGAAAGCAAAGGCGCGCGCACCGACATCGTCGTGCTCGCCTGCACGCACTATCCCTTCCTGGTGAACCGCATGCGCAAGACCGCGCCCTGGCCGGTCGACTGGATCGACCCGGCCGAGGCGATCGCGAGGCGCGCATTGTCGCTGCTCAAGCCGGCAATCGAAGGCCCCGCCGGCACGCCCTATGGGAGCGACCTTGCTGTGATCACCTCGGGCAAGCCGGATTTCGCCACGGCCCGCCTCATGCAGGGTTTTGGCCTGAGCTTCAGCCCGGCGTGACGGCTGTCGCGCGGCGCCGGACGAGGACCGAGGCGCCGATGATCAGCGCGACCGTTACCGCATAGGCGATGATCTGGATCCCTTCCGGCCGGGCGATGTATCCGACCAGGATATGCAGGAGGAAACCGACCGGGTTTTCCTGCGGCAGGATGCCGGAGGTGTTCCAGATGTCGTAGCCGAGAGGCGGCAGGTAGCCGGCCTGCACCAGGAAGGCGGCGGCCTGCGCGGCAAGCCCGGCGGCAAGCAGCAAAAGGATGATGCCGGTGACCCGGAAAATGTGCTTCAGCGGGACGCGCAGCAGGCCGAGGTAGAAAAGGCCGCCAACAACCGCCGCGCCCACGATCCCGAGTGCGCCCGCCCGCAGCATCGCTCCGGCGCTGAACTCGCCGTCGATGGCCACGCCGTAGAGGAAGAGCACGGTCTCGGAGCCTTCGCGCAGCACCGCGATCGCACAGACGATGGCGAGCGCGTAGAGCGGGCGGGAACCCTCGCGCACTTCGTTTCCGATCGCCTTGCTCTGGCTGGCAAGCTCGGAACCATGCGTGCTCATCCAGATCTGGTGCCAGCCGAGCATGACAACGGCCAGCAGCAGCACCGCGGCGTTGAAAACCTCGGTGCCGTTGCCTTCGAACAGGCCGGCGAGCCCGTCGGCGAACAATGCCACCAGCGCCGCACCAAGAAGGCCGGCGAGCACGCCAAGGGCAACCCACCGACCGCCGCCTTCGATGCCCTTGCTGGCGACAAGCACGATCGCGACGATAAGGGCCGCCTCGAGCGTCTCGCGAAAGACGATGACGAAGGTCGAGAGCACCGCCTACTCCGCGAAGAGGTTGCCGAGCGCGGTGTCCTGGTGCCTGTCGCCGAAAAACGCGTAGGAGCCTGGCGCGAGCGGTCCGACGTGGAAGGTCAGTCGTTGGCCGCCGTTTATGACCTTCTCCACATGGAAGTCGTTGCTCTCGAATTCCTCGGCGGTGGCGTCGCGGTTGATGACGACGAGGTCGAACGCCTCGTTGGCCGGAACGCTCAGGGTCTGAGGCTCGAAGCGATGGTCCTTGATCGTCAGCGTCAATGCTTCCGCCGCGGTCGCTGGCGCGACGGCAATGCCGGCAGCGAACAGAAGCGCAACCAAGCAGGCATGCCGCCAAAGTGCGAGACCGTCCATGATAGGTATCCTCGGAATGGGATGGTGATCGTAGAATACAAAAGATGAATGGAACAGTCAAGTAAATGTGAGAGCTGAACGGCTCTAATCAGGAATGAATTCAATATGTTAGCATGCGTATTGGAACTCCCTACAGCGACGCGCGTTGTGGAAGATCCCATCATGCCGAAGGAGCAGACCATGCCCGCGACCTCGAAAGCCCAGCAGAAAGCGGCAGGCGCCGCGCTGTCCGCCAAGCGCGGCGAGAGCAAGAAGAGCGATCTCAAGGGCGCCTCGCGCGAAATGTATGAATCGATGAGCGAAAAGCAGCTCGAAGAGTTTGCCGAGACCAAGCGCAAGGGTCTGCCGGAACACAAATCGAAATCCTGACGCGCCGCGAGGGGATAAGCGGCGCGATGTCCGGCCGAGACGCCGGCTCAACACAGTTGACAGCGCGCTGGGTTTCCCCTATCGACCCGCCAGCGCCGGGCAGCGATGCCCGGTGTTTCATTTGACGTGTCCCGTGGATCTTTCCGCAAAGCGTGCGTGGAAGATCCTGTCAGGCCTCGAAAAAGGAGGCCAGAGGAGGGCGCGTTTCCTTCGCCTGGAACCTTAGGTTTCGGGTGCAACTTTTTGAAAGGGAATGCGATGAGCAAGCGCGAATCCGCGAAGCACAAGATCGACCGCCGTCTCGGCGAAAATATCTGGGGCCGTCCGAAGTCCCCGGTCAACAAGCGTGAATACGGTCCCGGCCAGCACGGCCAGCGCCGCAAGGGCAAGCTATCCGATTTCGGCCTGCAGCTGCGTGCCAAGCAGAAGCTGAAGGGCCACTACGGCGACATCTCCGAAAAGCAGTTCCGCAAGACCTACGCGGAGGCGAACCGCCGCCGCGGCGACACGCCGGACAACCTCATCGGCCTGCTGGAATCGCGCCTCGACGCCGTCGTCTACCGTTCCAAGTTCGTGCCGACGATCTTTGCCGCCCGGCAGTTCGTGAACCACGGGCACGTGAACGTGAACGGCCGCCGCACCAACATCGCGTCCTATCGCCTCAAGGCCGGCGACGTGGTCGAGGTCCGCGAGAAGTCGAAGCAGCTCGTGGTCGTGCTGGAAGCGGTCCAGCTCGCCGAGCGCGACGTGCCGGACTACATCGAAGCCGATCACTCCAAGATGACGGCGACCTTTAAGCGCGTGCCCGGCCTGGCCGACGTGCCGTTCGCGGTGCAGATGGAGCCGAACCTGGTCGTAGAGTTCTACTCGCGCTGATTTGTCGGCCCGATCCGGATTGCTTCGAGGCCGCGCATTGCGCGGCCTCTTTCGTTTTGCGGGGAATGGGCCTTCGCGATTGTTGCAATTCTAAGCTATCCTGACCCTGCGAGAACCAGCGGAGATTGACCGATTTGCTGCACGACATGCCGCTGGATGACGGTGATGGCTGTCATCCGATGTTTCGCGAGGTGCCCGCCTCGGTCGAGTTCAACAAGCTGCGCAAGCGCCTGCTGCGCATGACCCGCCAGGCGGTCGAGGATTTCGCGATGCTGCGGCCGGGCGGACGCTGGCTGGTGGCGCTCTCGGGCGGCAAGGATTCCTACGGCCTGCTGGCGCTGCTGCTCGACCTCAAATGGCGCGGGCTGCTGCCGGTAGAACTGCTGGCATGCAACCTCGACCAGGGCCAGCCGAATTTCCCGAAGCACGTGCTGCCGGACTACCTCACCTCGCTCGGGGTTCCGCACCGCATCGAGTATCAGGACACGTATTCGATCGTCACCGACAAGATCGCGGCCGGCAGCACCTATTGCTCGCTCTGCTCGCGACTGCGCCGCGGGCATCTCTACCGGATCGCGCGCGAGGAAGGATGCTCCTCGCTGGTGCTCGGCCACCATCGCGAGGACATCCTCGAAACCTTCTTCATGAACCTTTTCCACGGCGGCCGGCTCGCCGCGATGCCGCCCAAACTCCTCAACGACGAGGGCGACGTCGCGGTGCTGCGTCCGCTCGCATATTGCGCGGAAGCCGACCTTGCGCGCTTCGCCGAGGCCATGCGTTTCCCGATCATTCCATGTGATCTCTGCGGCAGCCAGGAGGGCCTGCAGCGCAACGCCATGAAGGCAATGATCGACGAGTTCGAGAAGAAGATGCCGGGGCGCAAGGACACCATGATCCGCGCGCTCACCAATGTACGGCCCTCGCATCTCATGGACCGCAAGCTGTTCGATTTTTCGGCGCTCGGCCTCGGACCGGCGCAAGCGGCACGGCCGGAGGACACCGTCCTCACGACCTAAGCGCGTTCATGCTCGCGCGTGCGGCGGGTGGTGCGGGCGGAAGAGCTTGCCCTTCTCCGCGATCAGCACCATGCAAATGCTGACGAAGGCAACGCCCGCGAAGCCTGCCCCCAGCGGCGTCGTGGTGCCGTCGAAGGCCTGCCCGATGGCAGCGCCTATGATGCCGCCACCAATCGTCTGCATGAAGCCCTGGATCGATGACGCCGACCCGGCGATATGGCCGAGCGGCTCCATGGCAAGCGCGTTGAAGTTGGACCCGATCCAGCCAAACTGGAACATCGCCGCCGCAAACAGCAGGACGAAGGCGACGAACGGGATCTGGCCGTAAAGCGACCAGACGAACCACACCAGGCTGACAAGGAAGAAGCCGAGCAGCGCTCCATGCGACAAACGCCGCATGCCGACCCGCATGACGAAACGCGAGTTCAGGAACGACGACACCGACATCATGGCCGCGATGGCCGCGAATACCGCCGGGAACCAGACGCCCAGGCCGTAAATGCCGACATAGACCTGTTGGGCGGAATTGATGAAGCCAAACAGCGCGCCAAACACCGTGGTCGTGGCCAATGTGTAAAACAGCGAAGTGCGGTTCGAGAGCACCGTGCCCGCCGCCTGGCCGATCGAGCGCAGCGTGAACGGCCGGCGGTCCTCGGGGTGCATCGTTTCCGGCAGCCGCATTGCCGCCCAGATCGTGATGACAAGCGCCACGGTCGCCATCGAAACGAAGATGAAGTGCCAGTTGGCGATCAACAGCATGATCTGGCCGATGCCGGGCGCGACCACCGGGATGATCATGAACACCATGAAGATCAGCGACATGATCTCCGCCATCGCCCGACCGCCGAAACGGTCGCGCACCATCGAAACGGTGATCACCCGCGTCGCCGCCGCGCCGATGCCCTGGATGAAGCGCAGCGCAAGCAGCGTTGCGAAGTTGGGCGCGAACGCGGCCGCGAAGGCGGCGACCACGTAGATGCTCATGCCGAAGAGCAGGGGTGCGCGCCGGCCGAACCGATCCGACGCCGGGCCGTAGGGCAGCAGCGCAACACCCATACCCGCGAAATAGGCCGAGATCACATATTGCCGGTGGTTTTCGTTTTCGACGCCGAGGCTGGCGCCGATCTCCTGCAGTCCGGGCAGCATGATGTCGATCGCCAGCGCGTTCAACGCCATCAGCGCCGCGGCGAGCGCGATGAATTCCCATCGCGGAATGGGAAAGGTCGCCTCCGCGGGGCGGGGTGTAACTTGCTGGTCCATCGGATGCCTTCCGCCAAACGGAAAATTTCGCTGCGCCGGCCCTGGCCGGTGCACCGTTGGTTTCGCTACCCCGCTGGCGGAGGCCGTCAGTCGAAGGGGATCAGGCGGCCTTTACGGTCACGCCCTTTTCGTCGAAATAGCCCTGCAGCTCGCCGGCCTGGAACATCTCGCGAATGATGTCGCAACCCCCGACGAATTCGCCCTTCACGTAGAGCTGCGGGATGGTCGGCCAGTTGGAATACTCCTTGATGCCCTGGCGAAGGTCGTTGGACGTCAGCACGTTGATGCCCTTGTAGTCGACCCCGAGGTAGTCGAGGATCTGGACCACCTGGCCCGAGAAGCCGCACTGCGGGAAGCCCGGGGTGCCCTTCATGAAGAGCACGACGTCGTGGCTTTTGACTTCGCTGTCGATGTAGTCGTTGATACCGCTCATGGAAATCGTCCTTCGGCACTCAGGGTCAAGGCCTGAATGTTGCATTTATTCATAACTAACCCCTGGCGCGAGTCCTTACAAGGGCGGCGGCCTCTGCCGCTGAAAGGAATAGCAGCGTCAGCGAGTCGAGGCGCCGCGCCGCAGCGTGCGCTTGCGCGCCTGGGTCTTCGAGGCGACGCGGCGCTTCTGCGCGGTCGAACGGGTGCGCGTCGATTTCTTGCGGCTCGCCTGCTGGCGCGCCGGCTTCACCAACTTCTCGATCTCGCCGAGGATGCCGCCGCTGCCAGAACTCCTGCGCCGGCGGCTGCGCTTGCCGGAGCCGGTGGTCTTCTTCAGGATTTCCTTCAGCGCGCTGTCGACCACGCCGTTCACCAGATCGCCCACGATTGACATGCCGCTCTCCGAACCGCTTCGGCCGATTATTCCGGCGCGCTGGTCTGCAACGCAAGCGCATGCAGCACGCCGCCCATGTTGCCCTTCAGCGCGTTGTAGACCATCTGGTGTTGCTGCACGCGCGTCTTGCCGCGAAAACTCTCCGCCACGACCTCGGCCGCGTAGTGGTCGCCATCGCCGGCGAGATCCCGGATCGTGACCTTCGCATCCGGGATTCCTTCCCGGATGAGCCGCTCGATGTCGCGCGCATCCATCGCCACGTCGAGTTCTCCATTCTGAACTGCGTCGGCCAAGATATGGCTGCCATCGCCGGGCGCGTCAATGCAGGTTGGGCGGGCGACTGAGGCAGGCGAGGCAAGGCCCGACGCTAGCCGCCAGAAGACTCGCCTGGCCTCTAGGCGGCGATCTCGCCGTCCATGAAGGCCGGGAACCAGGATTCGTGCGCCCTGCGCAAGTCGGCGACCGGAATCGCGGGCGCCTCGCCAAGCTTCAGCGCGGTGCCGCCCGTGACGCCGATCGTCACCGCCGCCACGCCGCGGGCCGCTAGGTCGGAGGAGAGCCGCGAGATCTGGCCCGGCCGGACCGCAACGAGATAGCGTCCCTGGTCCTCACCGAAGAAGGCCGCGTCGAGATCGGCGCCGTAGAGCGTGTCGATCGTGGCGCCGATGCCCGAGGCGATCGCCATTTCGGCCAGCGCGACGGCGAGCCCGCCGTCCGAAAGGTCGTGCACGGCCGTCGCCACGCCATCGCGGATCAGCGCCCGCACCGCGTCGCCGACGCGCTTTTCGTGCTCCAGGTCGACGGGGGGAGGGGGACCGTCGGCGCGCCCGAAGACGTCGCGCAGATAGATCGACTGGCCGAGATGCGTGCCCCAGTAGAGCGGCGCACCGACCAGGAAGATCGCATCGCCCTCGGCCGAAAAGCCGATGCGGGCCATCTTCGACCAGTCCGGCAAAAGGCCCACGCCGCCGATGGTCGGCGTCGGCAGGATACCGCGTCCGTTGGTTTCGTTGTAGAGCGAGACGTTGCCCGACACGATCGGAAAGCCCAGCGCCCGGCAGGCTTCGCCGATGCCTTTGATGGCATGCACAAGCTGGCCCATGATCTCGGGCCGCTCCGGATTGCCAAAATTGAGGTTGTCGGTCGCGGCCAAGGGCTCGGCGCCGACAGAGGTGAGGTTGCGCCAGCATTCGGCCACCGCCTGCTTGCCGCCCTCGAACGGATCGGCCTCGCAATAGCGCGGCGTCACGTCGGAGGAGAAGGCGAGCGCCTTGGCCTTGTGGCCCTCGACGCGCACGACGCCGGCGTCGCCGCCCGGAATCTGCAGCGAATTGCCCTGGATCAGCGTGTCGTACTGTTCCCACACCCACCGGCGTGAGGATAGATCGGGTCCGCCGAGCAGTTTCAACAGCGACGCGGCTATGTCCGGACTGTCCTGCTCCAGAGCCAGCGCCGCCTTGACCGTCGGTGCGATCCACGAGCGATCATATTCGGGCGCCTTGTCGCCGAGATCCTTGATCGGCAGGTCCGCGACCTCCTCGCCCTGATGGATGACACGGAACCGCAGATCGTTGGTTGTGCGGCCGACGATGGCGAAGTCCAGGCCCCATTTGCGGAAGATCGCCTGCGCCTCAGCTTCCAGTTCGGGGCGCAGCACCATCAACATGCGCTCCTGGCTCTCGGAGAGCATCATCTCGTAGGCGGTCATGCTGGTCTCGCGCACCGGCACCTTGTCGAGATCGAGCACGATGCCGAGGTCGCCCTTGGCGCCCATCTCGACGGCGGAGCAGGTGAGGCCGGCAGCACCCATGTCCTGAATGGCGATGACCGCGCCCGATGCCATGAGTTCCAGGCAGGCCTCCAGCAGGCACTTTTCCGTGAATGGGTCGCCGACCTGCACGGTCGGCCGCTTTTCCTCGATCTTGTCGTCGAACTCGGCCGACGCCATCGTCGCGCCGCCGACCCCGTCGCGGCCGGTCTTGGCGCCGAGATAGACCACCGGCAGCCCGACCCCCTCGGCCTTCGAGTAGAAGATGGCGTCGGTCTTCGCGAGGCCGGCCGCAAAGGCGTTGACCAGGCAGTTGCCGTTGTAGCGCGCGTCGAAATTGACCTCGCCGCCGACCGTCGGCACGCCGAAGGAATTGCCGTAGCCGGCGACACCTGCGACCACGCCGGCAACCAGGTGGCGCGTCTTAGGATGGTGCGGCGCGCCGAAGCGCAAGGAGTTCATCGCCGCGATCGGCCGCGCGCCCATGGTGAAGACATCGCGCAGAATGCCGCCGACGCCGGTCGCGGCGCCTTGATAGGGCTCGATGTAGGACGGATGGTTGTGGCTCTCCATCTTGAAGACGACGCAGTCGCCGTCGCCGATGTCGACCACGCCGGCGTTCTCGCCCGGCCCCTGGATCACCTGCGGCCCGGTCGTGGGCAGTGTGCGCAGCCACTTTTTCGAGGATTTGTACGAGCAGTGCTCGTTCCACATCGCGGAGAAGATGCCGAGTTCGGTGAAGGTCGGCTCGCGCCCGATGAGGTCGAGGATGCGCTGGTATTCGTCGGGTTTCAGGCCGTGAGCGGCCACCAGTTCGGGCGTGATCGGGCGGCTGTTCGAAATCGTCATCGGCTGCTTTCGCCAGTGTTGCTTGGGCTCGCTGACGCTCCTTAGCGCAACACGCTGCATTGCAACACAGGGCAGGCGCGCGAAACTGCCCTGCCGCGGCGACTATTCACCGCTCAGCCGTAGGTGTCGTAACTCGCGCCGGCGTTTTCCAGCAGGCGGCGCAAAATGGCGAGGCCGCGGTTGACGTCATCACGGCCGATCGCGGAAAGGCCGACCCGGATGCGGTGATGCACCTGTTCCGAGCGGCCAGGCTTGTACTCGTCCTCGTCATCCACCATCACGCCCTCGTTCGCGGCAGCCGCCTTGAACATGCCGGAAAGCCAGGGCTCCGGCAGCTTCAGCCAGATGAACGGGCAATGGCGGTGTGACGCGAAGTCGAGGCCCTTGAGCATTTCGCGCGCCGAGGCGACGCGTACCGCAATCTCGGCGCGGGACTGTTCGCGGATGGCGTCGGCCTCGCCGGAAACCACCAGCCGCGCCGACAGTTCGGCGAGCAGGAAGGGCAGGCCCCCGGTCACCATCTTGTGGGCGGTCTGCACGCGCCCGGCGAAATTGGGAGGGCAGGCGACCCAGCCGCCGCGAACGCCCGCGGCCACCGTTTTCGACAGCCCGCCGACATGGAAGGTGCGCTCCGGCGCCAGCGCCGAGATCGCCACCGGTTGGTCCTGCAGCAGCGCGCCGTAGATGGAATCCTCGATCAGCCAAACATTGTAGCGCTGGGCGATCTCGGCGATCGCGCGCCGCCGATCCTCCGGCATGATCGCCAGCGTCGGGTTGTGCAGCGTCGGGATCAGGAAAGCGAGCTTCGGGTGCTGCTGGGCGCACAGGCGCTCGAAATCGTCGGGCAGCGGGCCGTCCTCGTCGCATGCGAACATAACACTGCGGCGGCCGAACAGGTTGGCGCTGCGCGCGATCGAGGAATAGGTCAGCATCTCGAAGGCGATCTTGTCGCCGGGCGCGGTCATCGCGGCGATTACTGCCATGACCGACGCGTGCACGCCCGTCGTTGGCACCACGCATTCCGGCTGCGGCGTCCAGCCCGACACCGTCAACCACCGGCTGCCGGCCTCGCGCCAATGGCTCGGCCAGTTGCGGGTATAATCGATGATGCGCGCCGGATGCTCGCGCGCGATCTCCTGGCCGATGCGCTCAATGGTGGCGCCCTGGCCGACATCGGGCGCCGAGGTGCTGTCCATCACCAGCTTGCCCGAAGGCGTTCCCGTGAAGCGCGTTCCGCCGAATGTCACCGGCACACCGAGCGGGTGCTGATCCTGCGGATCCTCGCGAGACAGCACGAATGTCCCCCGGCCAACCTCGCCGCTGACAAGGCCGCGCTCGCGCACCAGCGCGTAGGCCCGCCCGATCGTGCCGATTGTCACCCCAATGTCATAGGCGAGATCCCGCTGCGGAGGCAACTTGGTGCCGGGCGCAAGCGCGCCGGTCGCAATGTCGTTTTCGATCTGATCCGCCAGCCTCATGTAGAGGGGCCCGGAACCTTGTGTCACATCGGGGAGCCAATTTGTCATAGTGACAATTCTTAGATTGCATCGATCCGCGAGTCAACGCATTGGAAATGTACCGTAACAATTTCGATACGGCGAACCTTTCAGGAGATGGCGATGAGTACAATGGATGCATCGAGGGAGACATTCTCCCCACTGCAGGGTGCGACTGGCGGAAGCCTTCGGCCGCGTTTGTCGCTGCTGCGGGCGGTCGAGTGGGTCGAGGTGCGGATCGAACGGCGGCGCAGCCGGCTGGCTCTGCTCGAAATGACGGACGCACAGCTGCAGGATATCGGTGTTTCGCGGGCGGACGCCTATCGTGAACTCGACAAGCCCTTCTGGCGCTGAGCGTCCGGCCAAGCAACGCCGGCCCGATCCACCGGCTGCGATCGCAAGGATCGCAGGGTACTTTGCCTACGCGATCGCCGGCCATGGAGCGGTCGTGAAACGCAAACGTCCGGCAGCCCTTTTCGGCCAGGGACAGATAATCTTCTAGGTGGCGGCACCGCAGTTTGTGTCGCCACCTTGCCAGCGTGCGAGATCGCCGCTGATACGGCCTCCGATGGGCTCGGAGAGCAGCGGCCCGAAGGCCTCGACGCGCGCGGAACTTCCCTGCGCCTGAACCACAAGCAACGGCAATCCCCCATAATTCTTCGCCGGCACCAGCAGGAAACGCGGGTTGCCGCTGAACGAATTCAGCTCATTGGCCATGCGATAGGACTTGAAGGCAGGGTCCTTGCTGGCGAACCAGCACTTGTGCGCGGCAATCGCCACCTGTTCCATGGCGCGCAGCGAAGCGCTCTTGCCGGAGGACGGGGGCGGAGCCGGCGTCTTCGACTGGCAGGCGCCAAGCACGAGGGCCAACGCCAACAGCGTCGCCGATCGGCCGGTTTTGCCCATGGAAAGATGCATCGCCACCAAAGCCCCCGTGATTCGCCAAGCGAGCTTGGCACGAGTGGGAGCCCGGGCGTCACCAATTTATCGAATGGACCGGTAATATCAGGCGGCGATGCCCAGCGCGCCCTCGAAGAGGGCGCGACCGTCGTTGCCGCCATGCGCCGCCTCGATGAGATTTTCGGGATGGGGCATCAGTCCGAAGACATTGCCGCGCTCGTTGACGATGCCGGCGATGTCGTTCATCGAGCCGTTTGGATTGGTGCCTTCGGCGTAGCGGAATACGACCTGGCCTTCGCCCTCGATACGGGCAAGCGTTTCGGCATCCGCAAAATAGTTGCCGTCATGATGTGCGACCGGGCAGCGGATGATCTGTCCGGGCCTGTAGCCGCGCGTAAACGCGGTGTTGGCATTCGCCACGAAGAGTTTCACCTCGCGGCAGACGAACTTCAGTGATGCGTTGCGCATCAGCGCGCCGGGCAGCAGCCCGGCCTCGAGCAGGATCTGGAAACCGTTGCAGACGCCCATGACCAGCACGCCCTGCGCAGCCTTTTCGGCGACCGCCCGCAATACGGGCATACGCGCCGCGATCGCCCCGCAGCGCAGGTAGTCGCCGTAGGAAAAGCCGCCCGGGATGGCGATCAGGTCGACATCCGGGATTTCGGTGTCCGTCTGCCAGACTGTGACCGGCGGTTTGCCGGAGATTTTCGTCAGCGCCGCGATCATGTCGCGGTCGCGGTTCAGGCCGGGCAGGAGGACGACGGCGGATTTCATTTGGGTTCGTAAGGCCTCTGGGGCTCGGCCAGTTCGCGCAGTTCCAGGCGACGTTCGATCCGGTCGAGACGTTCCTCGTGGCGGGTAAGCGTCCCGTAGATATTGTTCAGATCCTGATGGATCGACACAAGATTGAGCCTCATCGACACAATCTCGTTGCGGATTTCGTTCTGGCCATCCTTGACCGTGCGAAGGTCCTGCTGAACGGCGCGAAGAACTTCATACATCAGTTCGCTGCTGACTTCCGCCATCCTGCGCCCCGGTGCAACCTCAGGTTACCGAGACACTATAATTCTCGATAACCGTGTTGGCCAGAAGCTTGTCGCACATGGCCTTGAGGTCGGCTTCGGCCTTGATCTTGTCGGCGCCGTCGAGCTCGATGTCGAAAACCTTGCCCTGCCGCACCGATCCGACTCCACCGAAACCGAGGGCGCCGAGCGCACCTTCGATTGCCTTGCCTTGCGGATCGAGCACGCCGCTCTTCAGCGTTACCGTGACGCGCGCCTTGATCAAGATGGCTCTCCGGACCGCTCGCTCAGTGCGGCTTACCCTTGGTGGTCGGGGCGCTGGCGACCAGCACCGGACCGGTCGGCCGTGGCGGCTCGTTCTCGTTCATGATGCCCAGCCGGCGGGCGACCTCCTGGTAGGCCTCGACCAGACCGCCCATGTCGCGGCGGAACCGGTCCTTGTCGAGCTTCTCCTGCGTCTGCACATCCCACAGGCGGCAGGAGTCGGGCGAAATCTCGTCCGCGACGACGATGCGCATCATGTCGCCCTCGAACAGGCGGCCGCACTCCATCTTGAAGTCGACGAGCTGGATGCCGACGCCGAGGAAGAGCCCGGACAGGAAGTCGTTGACGCGGATGGCGAGCGCCATGACATCGTCGATCTCCTGCGGCGAAGCCCAGCCGAAAGCGGTGATATGCTCTTCCGACACCATCGGATCGTCGAGCGCGTCGGCCTTGTAGTAGAATTCGATGATCGAGCGTGGCAGCACGGTGCCTTCCTCGATGCCGAGGCGCTTCGACAGCGACCCTGCGGCAATGTTGCGCACCACCACTTCCAGCGGGATGATCTCGACTTCCTTGATGAGCTGCTCACGCATGTTCAGACGCCGGATGAAGTGGGTCGGGATGCCCATCCGGTTCAAATGCGTGAAAATATGCTCGGAAATCCGGTTGTTGAGCACGCCCTTGCCGTCGACCACCTCGTGCTTCTTCTTGTTGAAGGCGGTGGCGTCATCCTTGAAGAACTGGATCAGCGTGCCCGGCTCCGGCCCCTCGTAAAGGATCTTTGCCTTGCCTTCGTAGATGCGGCGGCGGGTTTTCATGGGAGGATCTCTTGTTGGAAGGGCTGGCCGGCTCTTAGAATACGCCTTGACTCGACTCGCAGGGCGGCTGCGGCGACAGTGCTCCTGTCGGGGGTCTCTACTCCAAACACAAGCATTGCTCAATTGCCAAATTGGGGCCTGTCAACCGCTTCATGCTGCGATGCAGCAGTTCGTCGCATATTGACCTACACACCGCCTTTTGATTTGTGGGCCCACATTGGATCGCCCGGTGATGCGGGCCCACCCACGGAGGACGTCATGACCAGCATGAAGGATCGCGAGGAGGGCTTCGAGCGCAAGTTCGCGTTTGACGAAGAACTCCGGTTCAAGGCGATGGCGCGGCGCAACCGGATGCTCGGGCTATGGGCGGCCGAGAAGCTCGGCAAGTCGGGAGCGGAAGCGGACGAGTACGCCAGGGCCGTGGTGAACTCCGATTTCCAGGAGGCCGGCGACAACGACGTTTTCCGCAAGATCAGGGCCGACTTCGACGCCGCCGGCGTCGATCAGTCGGATCACCAGATACGGCGCGAAATGGATAGCCTGCTCGCGATCGCCGTCGACCAGGTGAAGAAGGGCTGAAACTGGCCCCGAGCCTGCGGGAATGTCGTCCGCCGGCTCTCGACTTCAACCCGAAAGGACGCTCTCCCGATGTCCCTCATATCGCGGCTCGACTCCGGCGAGACCATTCTGACGGCCTGGTCGGGCGTGCCCGACACGCTTACGGTGGAATTGCTAGCCCAGCAGGGGTTCGACGCGGTCAACCTGGACATGCAGCACGGGGGCCATCACGAGGACAGCGTGCTACGCTGCATCGTGCCGGTGCTGCGTTACGAAAAGCACCCGCTGGTACGCATTCCGGTGGGCCGTTTCGACATGGCGAGCCGCGCGCTGGATTTCGGCGCCGAGGCGGTCATCGCGCCGATGGTCAATTCGGTGGAGGACGCCCGCCGCTTCGCCTCCGCCATGAAGTATCCGCCCCTGGGCGAGCGCTCGTGGGGGCCGACCTATGCGTTTCCGCGCCATCGCCAGGGCGATTTCGCAGCCTGGCTGCGCGACAGCAACAAGCGTACGGTCGCCTTCGCGATGATCGAAACGCGTGCAGCCGCCGACGCGTTGGACGGAATCCTCGACACGCCTGGAATCGATGGCATCTTTCTCGGACCGTCGGACTTCTCGATTGCCTGGACGGGGGGCGCCGCCATCAATCCGACGCTGGGCGACATGATGGATGCGGTCGCCGATATCGCTTCCCGTGCCCGTCGGGCGGGCAAGCATTGCGGCATCTACGTCATCGATCCGGCAACGGCGCCGAAATATGTGTCCATGGGCTACAAGCTGCTTGCCATGGGCTCCGAGCACACCCTCGTACGGCTCGGCGCCGAATCCCTGCTCAAGTCGGTGCGCGGCGCGATCGGCTGACGGGTCCGGCGCGCGATGTCGCGCGCGTGCGTACCTCACCGCAGGCCGACCAGCGGCAACCACAAGGATCAGCGCGTCGACCTGCGCTGCTCGGGATGCATGGCCTTGCCAAGGATATGCTGGTCGCGGCCGATCACGTGTGCTCCGGAACCGACGAGCAAAGGATCCGGCGTCTCGACGACCCGGCCATCCTTGTTGGGATAGGGCAATGCGGAAAGGAAGTGGCGCATGCAGTTCAGCCGGGCGCGCCTCTTGTCGTCCGACTTGATGATCGTCCACGGCGCGTCCGCGGTGTCGGTGAAGAAGAACATCGCCTCCTTGGCTTCGGTGTACTCGTCCCATTTGTCGAGAGAGGCCTTGTCGATCGGCGACAGCTTCCATTGTTTCAGCGGGTCGACCTCGCGCTCCTTGAAGCGGCGCAGCTGCTCCTCGCGCGTGACCGAAAACCAGTATTTGAAGAGCAGGACTCCCGAGCGAACGATCATGCGCTCAAGCTGGGGACAGTCGCGCATGAACTCCAGATAGGCGTTGGGGGTGCAGAACCCCATCACGCGCTCAACGCCGGCGCGATTGTACCAGGAGCGGTCGAAGAAGACGATCTCGCCGGCGCCCGGCAGGTGCTCGATGTAGCGCTGGAAGTACCACAGGGAGAGCTCACGCTCGGTCGGCTTTTCGAGTGCAACCACTCGTGCGCCGCGCGGGTTGAGATGTTCCATGAAGCGCTTGATCGTTCCGCCCTTGCCGGCTGCGTCGCGGCCCTCGAAGAGCACGACGATCTTCTGGCCGGTTTCCTTCACCCAGGCCTGCGCCTTGAGCAGTTCGGCCTGAAGCCGGAGCATGTGGTCGAGGTATTGGCTCTCCCGCAACTTCGTCTTGTAGGGATATTCGCCGGTTTCGAAGGCGTGGCGGATGGCCTCCGGGTCGTGGCGCAACGCGCGCGCGGTGGGCGCCGGCTGTTTCGGCTCGGGTTCGGGCAGAGCCGGCAGGCTGACGGCGCTGCGGCCACTCTTGCCCGGTGCCCGATTCCCGTCGATCCCGTTTTCCTGTATTTCGCCCATTGAACTCCCCTCCGGTGCGTCGGGAAACTATGAGCCGGCTACTGTTTCGGGAATTTGATCGGGATCAAAGCCGGGACAGGAATCTGGCGAAGGCAACCGAGCCTTCCGGCCAGGGTCCGTAACCGGAATCGGCGTTTATGTGTCCGGCTTCGCCGGCGTCGACAAACAGCGATCCCCACGCGGCGGCGATGTCCTCGGCAACCGCGAAGTCGCAGAACGGGTCGTTGCGGCTGCCGACCGTTATCGACGGGAAGGGCAGCGGGTCGCGCGGGTAGGGACCGAAGGTCAGAAGGTGCTTCGGGCGCAGGTCGGGGTTGGCGACGTCAGGGGGGGCCACGAGGAAAGCACCCTTCACCTCGTTGCGGAAATGCGGCGCGGCGTGCACGGCGGTCGGTATGCCAAGCGAATGCGCGATGATAACCACCGGCCGATCGGCCGCGTTGACGGCATCCGCCACGGCCTTCACCCAGTCATCGCGCACCGGCTTCGACCACGCCGCCTGTTCGACGCGTCGCGCGGTGGAAAGCTTTGCCTGCCAGCGGCTCTGCCAGTGCTCCGGTCCGGAATTCTGGTAGCCGGGAACGATGAGGATTTCGCAGTCCTTGACCTTCATGGCCGGCCATTTAGGCGCAGCGCCTGTCTTGCGCAACGCTGCGCGCGATCTTCGAACAGGCTGTTCGACCTTTCACACTTGCGCGAGGGCGGCGGAATGCCGACTTTGCGGCCACGATGATGTGAAGTCGGGCGCGGCTGAATCGCGGGGCAATCGCGGCCGGCCCCCCGGCCAATCGCGGGGCGGTTTGCCGAGCGACAATGGAGAGCATGATGAGCGAACTGCCTTTCTCGGCGACGACTCCGGTTAGCGTCGCCAAGGTCGGGCTGAAGGCGCGCAACGCCGAGGCGTTGGCGAGCTATTATCGCGATGTCGTCGGTCTCGAGGAAATCTCCCGCGACGGCGGCGTGCGCACGCTCGGCGCGGCTGGCCGGCCACTGCTGGAGATTGTGCACGATCCTGCCGCTGGGCCGGACGATCCGCGCAGCGCCGGGCTGTTCCACACGGCGTTCCTGCTGCCCCGCCGCGCTGATCTCGGCCGCTGGATCAGGCACGCGATCGACAAGCAGACATCCGTCGACGGCGCTTCGGATCATCTCGTCAGCGAGGCGCTTTACCTCACCGATCCGGAAGGGAACGGAATCGAAATCTATGCCGACCGGCCGAAGGACACCTGGCCGATGGACGGCGACCAGGTCCGGCTGGCGACCCTGCCGCTCGACACAAATGCGATCGTGGCGGAAGTGCCGGCAGGCGATGCAGGCTGGCGCGGCGCGCCCGCGGGCAGCATCATCGGCCATGTGCACCTGCGCGTCGGCGAGCCGAAGGCGGCGGAGACCTGGTGGCATGACAATTTCGGATTTGACACGGTCGCGCGCTACGGAAACCAGGCCGTCTTCCTGTCGTCCGGCGGCTATCATCACCACATAGGCGTGAACAGCTGGCAGAGCCACGGCGCAAGACGGCGCGACAACCACCGTTCGGGGCTGACCTTCATAGAGATGCGCTCCGCCCTTGCCGCGGCGCCGTCGGCGTACGAAGACCCCTGGGGAACGGTGATCCGCTCCGTGCCAGGTGCTGCGGGCACCTGAGGCTTACAGAAACTCGCCGACCTTGCGCCCGACCGTCAGGAACCGCAGCGGGTTCACGGCCTCGCCGTTGCGGCGGATCTCATAGTGGAGATGCGGTCCGGTCGAGCGGCCGCTGGTGCCGGTCAGCCCGACCTCTTCGCCCTTTTCGACATGGTCGCCGACCTTCACGCTGATCCTGCTGAGGTGGGCGTAACGGGTGCTGAAACCCTGCCCATGGTCGACCTCGACCATGCGGCCGTAGCCGCCGTTCCATCCCGCCTTGGTCACGATTCCGGCGGCGGTGGTGCGCGCGGCGTTGCCGATCGGCACGCGAAAGTCGATCCCTGAATGCAGCGCCGGCTTGCCGATCAGCGGATCGGTGCGGACACCGAAGCCGCTGGTGATGGTGCGGCCGGGCTCTGGATTGGCCAGCGGCAGCCGGACCACGGTTTCCTTCAACGTGTCGAGGCGGTCGAGCGCGTCATCGAGGTCGCGCATGCGTGCCTCGAACTTCGAGGCGTTGTCGATGGCGATCAGCGGGCCGCCGACATCGCCCTTGCCGTAATCCTTGTCGACCGGCAGGCCGGCCTCCTCGAGGGCGTCCGCGATCGAATCGGCCGCCTTGTCGGTGTTTTCGGCCAGCGAACTGATGCGGACGAGCTGCTCGTCCTCGATGCTGCGCAGCGACTTGTTGATCTCGATGAACAGGCGGTCGGCGCGATCTGCCGCCGACTGCGGCGTGTCGATCACGTCGCGCGTTGTCCAGAACGAGAAAGGCGCGGTCGCGATGTCGGCCGAGGCGTAGGCGGCGAGCGCCGGCGTGCCGATCTCGGCGCGCTCGTCCGGCTTGGCGGGCGGGACCGGCACGCTGGCCGGCGGCTCGGCCGAGGCTGAGTTCTCGACGCGATCGAGAATCGGCCCGATGCGGCCATGGCGTTGGGTGAGCAGCTTCTGCCGGGCGAGCAACTCGCTGACCTTAGTCTCCATCAGCTGCTGGTCGAGCAGCTGTCGGCTGGTGATACGGTCGACCTGTGCGCGCAGGGAGGAGATGCGGTCCTCGTAAGCCTGCTGCATGCGCGCCTGGCGGGCGGCCGCGGCGCCGATCAGGTCGTCGCGCAGGACGAGATACGATGTCGCGACGAGGTAGCCAACCGCGAGGATCGCCACCACCATGCCGGCCAGCGTGGTGACCCACGGCCTGATCTGGAAATGCCTGATCGTGTCGCCGCGGGCGATGATGACCGTGTGAAGTTCCCTGCGCCTGCCGAAGACCGAGTTTTGACCTGCGTTTTTCACGGAACCCAACTTCCTACCGATAGGTCGAGTGGGCCCAATTACACATCGTTAGGGTTAACAAAGCTTTTCGCAGCGGGTCGAGCCGCTAACCATATCTGCGCGGAGGGCGCGAAATCGTGCACCTCCCGGGGCGGGAGGTGCGGTGATAAACGATTCGCGATATGCCGGCTGGTCGCTTCAGAGCGCCTTCACGGCGTCCAGAACCTGCTGGGCGTGGCCGGGCACCGACACCTTGTGCCAGATCTTGGCAACCTTGCCGTCGCGGTCGATGAGAAAGGTCGCGCGTTCGACGCCCATGTACTTGCGGCCGTACATGCTCTTCTCGACCCACACGCCGTAGGCTTCGACAGCCTTGCGGTCGGCATCGCTGACGAGGTCCACGGTCAGTTCATGCTTGGCCTTGAACTTGTCGTGGCTCTTGACGCTGTCCGGTGACAGGCCGATCACGGTCGCGCCGGCCTTTTCGAACTCGGGCTTGAGCGAGGAGAAGTCCTTGGCCTCGACGGTGCAGCCGCTGGTGTCGTCCTTTGGGTAGAAATAGACCACGACGGGCTTGCCGCGCAGGTCGGAAAGGCTGATTGTTCCACCCCCGTCGCGTGGGAGGTCGAAATTCGGAGCCGATTGCCCTATGTCGACGGTCATGCGATTGCCCCTGTTTTTCGTTAACTCCAAGACTGCGGGGATATAAATATCGGATCAGGATTCGTCCATGGGCTTGGATTTCGGGACTGCTTGTGACGCATAGCGGCCACCATCAGAAGATCCGTTTCCGGCGCGACGAGATCGCCGACCTCGGCTCTTTCCCGTCCGCCTGCGACCAGCCAGAACCGCCCGTGCGCACGGGCCGACGTCCGTCGCCGGGCCGTCGCAGGCGTGGTGTTGGGGCCGCCGTGGCCCTGGTCTCGCTGCTTGGCATCGTGATCGCGGTAGGACTGTTTTCGACCACCCTGTTCGACTTCGGCGCCGAGCGCATGCGCATCGAAGCCGAGAAGGCCATGCAGCGCCTCACCGGCTCCGACGTGATCGCCAGCCACGGCCGGACCGGACTGTCCTTCGATCGCTCGAGCCTGCTTGCCGTCGAGATCAACGATGTCGGCTTCGTGCGCGCGCACGACCGCGCGCCGTTGCTGACTGCGGGCACGGTACGCTTCGAGCTGAGAGTGCTGCCGCTGCTGCGCGGCAAGGTCGAACTCGGCGGCGCCATGATCGCCGATGCCACGATCGATTCCGCCGTCTTCCCGAAATTCACCGGCGCCGACTGGGCCGCACCCTTGCGCAACGGAGACGGGCTAATCGATCCCGACCGCGTGCTGCAGGTGGCGTTCGCGGGTGTCGGCAAGGGCCTGGACATCTTCGCAAAGAGCCGCAACGACACGGTGGAACTGTCCAACGTCAGCATCGAGCTTCCGGCCGCCCTGTCCGGTAAGTCGGTGACGATTGCGCATGCCGCGCTGACGGCGCCGCAATCCGGCCGCATGGACCTTTCGCTCGAGGGTGCGCTCGACGGACGCCGATTCTCGCTCACCGGCGACGCCGCGCGGGACGAGGTTTCGCGGCGTATCACCGATCTCAAGCTCGGCCTTGGCATTTCGAGCATGGAGACAGTGGTGGCCGACAGCGAAGGCGCGGCGATGCCGTCGACCCCCACAGGGAATCAGGTCGGCGCGATCAACCTCAGCCTTGCCGGCGCCGAGGGGATCGGGAACACTGCTTCGTCGATCAAGGCTGCGGCGATGGTCGACAATGTAGGAATCGACTTCGGCCGGTTCGGCGTCCTCAACAGCGAGCTGGAACTCGGCACCACGCTCGAGGCCAATTCCGACAAGCTGGAGATCGACAAGCTGCTGGTCGCCACCGGCCGCAGCCGGATGAACTTCAACGGAGCGATCGGGCTGGCGCCGCCGACCGCGAACGGCGCGCATCTCTATCGCTTCGAACTGGTCAGCCGCGACTCCACTCTGGCGCCGGCGGACTCGCCGGAGCCGGCGCTGGCGGTCGGTACCCGCGTGGCCGGCACCTTCGACCCGAAGGAAAGGCGCCTCTACGCCGACCAGATCGAGCTCAGCGGCGGCGCCGGCCAGGCGCTCGGCACGGTGGCGGTCGATTTCGTGCCCGGCAAGGCGCCGGGCATCGCGCTGGCACTCAGCGCCACCGACATGCCGCTGGCCCACATCAAGCAGATATGGCCGTGGTTCTCGGGCCCGCCGGCGCGGCGCTGGGTGCTCGGTAGCGTGTTCGGCGGCACGGTTGTCGACAGCCGCGTGGTGCTGCGGGTGCCGCCCGGCCGCCTTGGCAATGGCGTGCCGCTGAACGGGGACGAAGTGTTCGGCAGCGCCACGGTGGATGCGACCCGCTTCGACGTGTCCGGGCAAATCCCGCCGGTCCGGGATGCGCACGGCACGGTGAGCTTCCGCGGGCCGGACGTGGACGTGGTGCTGGATTCGGGCACAATCTACCTGCCCAGCGGTCGCACGGTGGCTGGCCGGAATGGCGAACTCACCATCCGCGACGCCAACAAGCGGCCGGTCATCGGCAAGCTCGACATCGACGTGAAGGGCGACGCGCCGGCCGTGGCCGAATTGTCCGCCTACGAGCCGATGAACGCGCTGTCGAAGATCAACCTCGCGGCCGAGGATTTCTCCGGCACGGTCGAAGGGCATGTGCGCGCCGACATCCCGATGCATTCGGGCATCCCGCGCGAAAGCCTCGACTGGCGCGTCGCGTTCAAGTACCAGGACCTCGCCCTGTCGAAACCGTTCGAGGGGCAGCTGCTGACCGATGCCGACGGCACCATCACCGTAGAGAAGACCAGCGCCGTCATCGACGCCAAGGGCAAGCTGAACGGCGTGCCGGCCGAACTCGCGCTGATCGAACCGCTGGTGCCTTCCGGTCCGAAGCGCAGCCAGCATGTCGTGCTCGCGCTGGACAACAAGGCGCGCAAGCAGCTTGCGCCCGGCCTCGACGGCATGCTGTCGGGCCCGGTCAAGCTCGAGGTGGACGCGCTGCCGGACGGCCGCAAGGACATGAGCGCCGACCTTACTGGTGCGACGCTGACGCTGCCGTGGGCGAACTGGACCAAGGGTCCCGGAATTCCCGCCAAGGTTTCGTTCGTTATGGATACCGCCCGCAACGGCGGCGTGACGCTGAGCGACGTCGACCTTTCCGGCGCCACCTTCGCGGCCAAGGGCACGGTGCGGCTTTCGGGCGGCAGCCTGGAAAGCGCCGACATCTCGAATGCCAGGCTGAACCGCGGTGACGACGCCTCGATCAAGATCAAGCGCGCCGGCAAGGGCTATGCGATCGACATCCGTGGCTCCTCGCTCGATGCCCGCGCTCTGATCAAGCGCTACGTGGCGAGCGGCGATATGGAGGAGCAGGCGCCGGCGCCCGGCGGCCCGGTGCCGGTGACGCTGAAGCTCAACGTCGCCAGCCTGGGCGGTTTCGGCGACGAGCGCCTCTCGGGCGTGTCGTTCTCCTATTCCGGCAACGGCTCGGAATCCGGCGCCTTCCAGCTCGACGCCACCACCGACGGCGGCGGCCAGGTCTCGGCGGTCAACACCGTAGACGAGGCCTCGCGCCGGCTAACGGTCAAGTCGGGCGACGCCGGCGCGCTGGTGCGCTTCCTCGACATCTACGAACACATGCAGGGCGGCCAGATGAACATGGCGCTGTCGGGCCCGGTCGGCGGCGCGCTGAAAGGCCAGGTCGAGGCGCGCAATTTCTACGTCGTCGACGAACCGCGCATCCGCTCGCTGGTGGCGACCCCGCCGCCCGGCAGCGACCGCAGCCTCAACGAGGTCGTGCGCAGCGACGTCGACGTGACACGGGCGCAGTTCGAGCGCGGCTTCGCGGTACTCGACAAGGGCGACGAGTATCTGAAGATCGAAAACGGCGTGCTGCGCGGGCCGCTGATCGGCTCGACCTTCCAGGGCACGCTGTACGACGCGCGCGGCCGCATGGACATGACCGGCACCTTCATGCCGGCCTACGGGCTCAACCGCATTTTCGGCGAGTTGCCTATTATCGGCGACATCCTGGGCAACGGGCGCGACCGCGGCCTGATCGGCGTGACCTACCGCCTGTCGGGCAAGGCCGGCTCGCCCAATCTCGAGGTCAACCCGCTCTCGGTCATCGCGCCGGGCATTTTCAGGTCGATTTTCGAGTATTGAGGGCTGCCGGTGGGCGAGGCCTAGGCAGCTGTTGCCGCAATGCTCCGCCGAGGCAGCGGCCTCGAGCGACGAGGCGCCTAAGCCGCCCGTTTGACCAGCACGTGCTTCTTCTTGCCGACCGACAGTTTCAGCGTTCTATCTGACTTAAGCCGCCAACTGTCTACGATTAGCCTTTCGTCTACGATCGTTTGGTCATCGATGCGCACGGCACCGCCCTGCACATGCCGGCGCGCCTCGCCGTTGGAGCCGGCAAGCCCGGCGCGGACCAGCAGCGTCAGCAGACCGATCCCCGCATCCATCTCCCCGGCATCGATCTCGATCGTCGGCAGCGTCTCGGCGGCGACGCCTTCCTCAAAGGTCTGGCGCGCGGTCTCGGCCGCCGCCTCGGCCGCCCCGCGCCCATGCACGATGGCGGTCGCTTCCGTGGCCAGCACCTTTTTCGCCTCGTTGATCTCCGAGCCGCCGAGCGCGGCGAGGCGCTCGATCTCAGATAGCGGCAGGCGCGTGAAAATCTTGAGGAAGCGCTCGACATCGGCGTCCTCGGTGTTTCGCCAGTACTGCCAGAAGTCGTAGGGCGAGAAGAGGTCGCCGTTCAGCCACACCGCACCCTTGGCCGACTTGCCCATCTTGGCACCGGACGAGGTGGTGAGCAGCGGCGTGGTCAGTGCATAGAGCTGCGGCGTGCCCATGCGGTGGCCGAGGTCGACGCCGTTGATGATGTTGCCCCACTGGTCCGAGCCGCCCATCTGCAGGCGGCAGCCATAGCGGCGGTTGAGCTCGACGAAGTCGTAGCCCTGCAGGATCATGTAGTTGAATTCGAGGAAGGACAGCGACTGCTCGCGGTCGAGGCGCAGCTTCACGCTATCGAAGGTGAGCATCCGGTTGACCGAAAAATGCCGGCCGACGTCGCGCAGGAACTCGACATAGTTGAGCTTCATCAGCCAGTCGGCATTGTTGACCATGATGGCGTCGGACGGCCCGTCGCCGAAGCGCAGGATGCGCGAAAAGATCGTCTTGATCCCCTCGATGTTCTGGTCGATGGCCTCCATCGAAAGCAGCTTGCGTTGCTCGTCGCGGAAGGACGGGTCGCCGATCATCGAGGTGCCGCCGCCCATCAGCGCGATCGGCCGGTGACCGGTCTGCTGCATCCAGTAGAGCATGGTGGCCGAGATCAGGTTGCCGATGTGCAGGCTGGTCGCGGTGGCGTCGTAGCCGACATAGGCCGTCACCGTCTGGCGCGCGAAAAGATCGTCCAGGCCGGTCTCATCCGAAATCTGGTGGATGAAGCCGCGCTCCTGGAGGATGCGCAGGAAATCGGACTTGAAGGCGGGCATCGGCGGGTCTTTCGGCGATTGCTGGAAGGCGCGACGGATGGCCGCGCGGCAGGCGCGCCTTTAGCATCAAGCCACGCAGAATCACAAGGACGCCCGACGAATGGCACTCACTTGCGCGCTCGGCCTGATGAGCGGGACCTCGATGGACGGCATCGACCTCGCCATGCTGCGCACCGACGGCGAGGACGCCGTCGAGCGCGGGCCGTCCTTCTTCGTCGCCTATGGCGCATCGTTCCGCCGCCGCATCGAGGATGCGCTGGAGACGGCGAAGGCTATCACAGAGCGCACGCAGCGGCCGGGCGAGCTTGCCGCGCTGGAGAGGGAGCTGACGCTTCGGCATGCCGATGCGGTGCGGGCATTCCTGGCAAGCCCGGCGGCGGCTTGGGGCAAGCCGGAGGTCATCGGCTTTCACGGCCAGACGGTCTTGCACCGGCCGGCGGCGGCGCTCACGGTGCAACTCGGCGACGGCGGGCTATTGGCGCGCGAAACCGGCCTGCCGGTGGTCTACGACATGCGCGCGGCCGACATGCTGGCGGGCGGGCAGGGGGCGCCGCTGGTGCCGGCCTATCACGCCGCGCTTGCCCGCTCGCTGCCGCCGGACATGCGGCGACTGCCGGTCGCCTTCGTCAACATCGGCGGCATTTCCAACATCACCTTTGTCGGCACGGATAACGATCCGATCGCGTTCGATACGGGTCCCGGCAACACGCTGATCGACCAGTGGGTTTCGCGCGAAGGCGGCGTGCCGTTCGACGCAGGCGGGATGATCGCCAGCGAGGGCGGCATCGCGGTTGCGGTGGTCGAGCGCTATCTGAAGAACCCGTTCTTCGAAAAGCCGGGACCGAAATCATTGGATCGCAACGACTTCACGCTGGATCCTGCAGCTGGGCTCGAACTGGCTGACGGCGCCCGCACGCTTGCCGCCGTTTCGGCGCGTGCGATTCTGAAGGCCGTTGGGCATCTGCCCGAGCCGCCCAGGCTCTGGATCGTCTGTGGCGGCGGCCGCAAGAACCCGCATATCGTCGCCGACCTAAAGGCAGGCGCGGCGGAGCAGGGGAGCGAGGTGGGCGTGGCCGAGGAAGTGGGGCTCGACGGCGATGCGACCGAGGCGGAGGCTTGGGCCTACCTTGCGGTGCGATCGCTGAAGAGGCTGCCGCTCACCTTTCCGACGACGACCGGCTGCCGCAAGCCGGTTTCCGGCGGCGTGCTCGCCGAGCCGGTGGGCTTCATCTAAGTTTCACGGGAGCGTCAATCAGCCGACATATGATCCGCCTAGCCCGCAGGACGTCCGATCCTTCCAAAACGGAGTCACGTCCATGCGTCGAACATTGCTGTCGACAATCGCCGCCATTGCCATCTCCGCTCCCGCCATCGCGGATGAGACGGCCTTTCCGGCCAAGCTCGCCGCGCAGGCGATCCTGCCGGCCAACACAATCATCAAGGCGCCGGCCGATGCGCCCGCTTATCTCCAGACCTCCGGCAAGTTCACCACTGCCGACCGCAAGCGCGCGACCGAGCTGGGCAGCGTGCCGGGCAAGGATGGCGTTCGCCCGACCGGCTTGTCGCTGCCGTTCGACGGCCAGCCGGTTCAGGGCTTTTCGGGCATCAAGGCGATCGGCGACGGCACGTTCTGGTCGCTCTCCGACAACGGCTTCGGCAGCAAGCTGAACTCGAGCGACGCGGCCCTCATGATCCATCACATCGGCTTCGACTGGGATGCAGGCACGGTGAACCGCATCCAGACTGTGTTCCTGAGCGACCCGAATTCCAAGGCGCCGTTCCCGATCGTGCTCGAGGGTTCTCCGGCGCGCTACCTGACCGGCGCCGACTTCGACGTCGAATCCATCCAGCCGGTGGCGGATGGTTTCTGGATCGGCGACGAGTTCGGGCCGTATCTCCTCAAGTTCGACCTCGACGGCAGGCTGACCGACGTGATCGACACGGTCGTGGATGGCGAGCCGGTGCGCTCGCCCGACCATCCGACGCTGACGCTGCCCGCCAATCCCGCGGCCAAGATGCCGGCCTTCAACCTAAAGCGTTCGGGCGGCTACGAGGGGCTGGCGATGTCGAAGGACGGCAGCAAGCTGTACGGTCTGCTGGAAGGTCCGCGCTATATGGCCGACGGTTCCGTCGAAAAGGTGGATGGCAAGACGGCGCTGCGCATCGTCGAGTTCGATGTCGCGAGCAAGTCGTGGACCGGCCGCAGCTGGCTCTATCCGCTGGCCGACGGCGGCGAAGCCATCGGCGACTTCAACATGGTCGACGACACCACGGCACTAGTCATAGAGCGCGACAATGGCGCCGGCGTCGTCGCGAAGGCCTGCGCAAACCCCGATGAACCGAAGCCGGACTGTTTCGCGCGCGGCTCGAAGGTCAAGCGCATCTACAAGATCGAGATAATCGGTGAGAATGCCGGCAAGGCGGTGCGCAAGATCGGCTATATCGACCTGCTCAACATTGCCGATCCCGACAACAAGAAGCGCCAGGGCGGCGGCGAAGGTTTCTATGACATGCCATTCGTCACCATCGAGAATGTCGACGTGATCGACGGCACGCACATTATCGTCGGCAACGACAACAACCTGCCGTTCTCGGCAGGCCGCGCGCTCGACCACGCCGACGACACCGAATTCGTCACCCTCGAGGTCGGCGACTTCCTGGCCGCGAAGTAGAGTCAACCGAGCCGTTGGCCGCAGTGCCGACAGCTTCTCCAGGCGGAGGCCGCGCCGGCGGAAAAAGCCGGCGCAGCCACAGTCGAAGCAAGGACCGTCCCGGTTACCGCAGCCGGGATGGTTTGCGTCAAGCCTTCGACGCGAGGCGCCTCAGGCCTTGGTTTCGGCCGGCACCTTGGCTTTGGGCGCTGCCTTCGGCTTGGCTGCCTTGGCGACGGCCGGCTTTGCCGGAGCCTTTGCAGCCGGTTTTGCCGCCGCGGCCTTGGCTGCCGGTTTGGCATCCGCTTTCGCTGACGGCTTGGCAGCGGGTTTCGCGGCAGGTTTGGCAACTGCCTTCGCCGCCGGTTTGGCGGCCGCCGCCTTGGCTGGAGCCTTCGGCGCGGCAGCCTTCGCGGCAGGCTTCTTGGCCCCGTCGATTACCTCAACGCCCGCGCCGGCGGCGTCCTTCTTGATGGATTCAATCGACTTCAGCGCCGATGCTTTTGCCTTGTAGCCTTCCGAACTGAACACGATCTCGCCGTTACCCGCACGATAGCGAAAGCGAGTTTCGCCCTTTTTGTCCTTATATACTTCGAACGTGCTCATTCTGGTCCCCTTGTTTGGGCACTGATTCGATTGCAAGAAAAACGTCCCACTCGATTAGCCGTCTGTCGAGCGGGATTCCCGGTTTTTCGCTGAAATCTTCCGGGAATCCGCGGCTATCGGCCCAAATACTCGCTGGTTTCATCCTGCGCCGGCGAAAGGGCGAGCAAGCCGCCGGCCTCCTTCGCCTCAGGCCGCGCCAAGGTGGCCCTCCCGACGGGTCGTTCGGCGATCGCCGGAGGCTGCGAATTTGGTTGCGCCAGAGTGGCTCCGCCCCTAGATGTGCCCCCGCTGCGTGGAGGTCCCCGCGACCTTTGTCGGATGATCGTCGCCCATGATTTCCATCGTCGTTCCCTGCAAAAACGAAGCGGAAAACCTGCCCGCGCTCCTGGGGGAGATCGGCGCGGCCATGTCGGGCAGGGAATTCGAGGTAATCGTCGTCGATGACGGCTCGACCGACAACACGGGCGAAGTGCTGCGCAGGGAGGCCGCCTCGCGCGCGTTCCCGGTACGCCACATCCGCCACGACCGCTCGTCGGGCCAGAGTCTCGCGCTTCGCTCGGGAGCCTTCGCTGCCCGCGGCTCGATCATTGCTACCATCGACGGCGACGGCCAGAACGACCCGACCGCGATTCCCTTGCTCGTCGATGCGCTGGTAGGGGCGGGGCCGACGGTCGGGATCGCGGCGGGGCAGCGGCTGCGGCGCAAGGACACCCGGCTCAAGCAGTTGGCTTCGCGCTTCGCCAACGGCCTTCGCGGCGCCATCCTCAAGGACAACACGCGCGACACCGGCTGCGGCCTGAAGGCGGTGCATGCAGACACGCTGCGCCGCCTGCCGTTCTTCGACGGGACGCACCGTTACCTGCCGGCGCTGGTGATGTCGGAGGGACTGGGCGTCGTTCACCGCGATGTCGTCGACCGCCCGCGCATGCACGGCAAATCGAACTACGGCATCCTCGATCGCGGCGCGCGCGGCGCGCTCGACCTCATCGGCGTCTGGTGGTTGCGCCGTCGTCGAAAGGCCATGCCGAAGCCAAGGGAAGTCACTTATGACTGACGTGTTCAACCAATTGCTCACCTGGCTGCACACGGTTTTCGTCGAGCAGTTCAACGGCTGGATCCTGCTCGGCTTCTTCGCGCAGTTCTGCTTCACGATGCGCTTCGTCGTGCAATGGGTGGCTTCCGAGCGTGCCAGGCGCAGCGTGCTGCCGGTGGCGTTCTGGTTCTTTTCGCTGCTTGGCGGAGTGCTGCTCCTGATCTATGCGATCTATCGCCAGGATCCGGTGTTCATTGCCGGCCAGGGGCTGGGCCTGGTCATTTACGTGCGCAATCTCTGGCTTATCGCCAACGAGCGGAAGGCGGCTGCCGCCAATGTCGGGTGAGGCGGGGACTGCCGGCCAACCTGGCAGTCTGACGCTCGCGCGCTGCTGCCTTCTCCTGCTGCTCAGCCTGTTCGTCACGCTGCCCGGCATAGCGAGCCTGCCCCCGCTGGACCGCGACGAGGCGCGCTTCGCACAGGCCACAAAGCAGATGGTGGAAAGCGGCGACTTCGTCGACATCCGCTTCCAGGGCGAGAGCCGCTATAAAAAGCCGATCGGAATCTACTGGCTGCAGGCGGCCGCCGCGAAGGCGAGCGGCATGGGCGCAGACGCATCGATCTGGGTCTATCGAATCGTCTCCGCGATTGGCATCGCAACGGCCGTGCTGGCGCTTGCCTGGACGGGCGCGAAACTGTTCGGCGTGCAGGCGGGCTTTCTGGCCGGCGTGGTGCTGGCGGCACTGTTTGCCTGCGCCTTCGAGGGGCGGATCGCCAAGACCGATGCCGTGCTGCTCGCCTGCGCGGTGCTTGCGCAAGGCGCTCTGGCCCAGATCTATGTCTCGGCGCGCGACGGACGCACCGTGGTCTCCTGGCTGCCTTGGCTGTTCTGGGGCGCGCAGGGCGCCGGCATCCTGGTCAAGGGGCCGATCACGCCGCTGCTTTCGTTGCTCACCGTGATCGTGCTGGTCCTGCTCGACCGCGACCGCCGCTGGCTGCGCGAACTGCGGGCCGGCTGGGGCACATTGCTTGCCGCGTTGATCGCACTGCCGTGGCTGGCGCTTATCACCTGGAAAAGCGGCGGCGCCTTCTGGCAGGAGTCGGTCGGCAGCGACATGTTCAGCAAGATCGCGCAGGGAGAGCAGTCGCACGGCGCGCCGCCCGGCTACTACATCGCTACCTTCACGCTGTTCTTCTGGCCCTTCGGCGTGTTTGCACTTGGAGCTTGGCTGGTCGCGCTGGTGCGCGGTCGCTCTGACCCGCGGGTGCTGTTCTGCGTGGCCTGGTACACGCCGTTCTGGCTGGTGTTCGAATTCATCCCCACCAAACTGCCGCACTATGTGCTGCCGGCCTATCCGGGCCTGGCGCTGCTCGCCGGATGGTCGGTGACCCAGGCGTCCGGCATGGCGCTGGAACACTTCCAGCGATGGCAGCGCTGGATGTGGTTCGTCGGCGTCGCCGGCCACGCGCTTGTCACCCTTGGCCTGGCCCTCGCGGTCGTTGCCTTGCCGATCTATCTCGGCGCCGGCTTTTCTTTCCCGTCCGTGCTCGCCGCTATCGCGATCCTTGCCGCCGGCGCGCTGGCGTTTCCGCGCGGCGCCGTCCTTGCGCCCGCGCGCATCGTCGGCGCCGCGATCGCCGCCGGCCTGAGCTATGCGATGATCTTCTGGCTAATCCTGCCGTCGATCACGGCATTGTGGCTGTCGCCAAAGATCGTGGCGGCGGTCGAGGAAAACCGGCCCTGCGCCAATTCGGTGCTGGCCGCCGTCGGCTTCCACGAGCCCAGCCTGGTGTTCCTGGCCGGCACCGACACGGTGCTGGCGGATTTGGAAGGCGCGGCGAATCATCTGCTGGCCGACCCCGCCTGCGCCATCGCGCTGGTGCCTGTCGAAGCGCAGGCGGAGCTTGCCGCAAAGCTCGGCGCGACGGCGGGCATCCAACCGATGGCGACCGTCGATGGAATCAACTATTCGTCAGGTTCTCGCTTGTCGCTTGGCCTTTATAGGATCATGAAGTAGGCCGGGCGTGACGGGATTGGGCTCGGATGTCTGCTTCACCCTGGCTGGACGCTTTTTCGCGCGCGTTTGCGCGATGCGGCGAGAACTTCACAAGTGCCTACCTTCTGGTCGCCGCGCGCTGGCACACGCGGCCGGCTTCGTCGCTTCGCCCGCAATGGGGGGTCTGGCCGTTCCTGTGGGCCGCGGCGATCCTCGCCCTTTTTCTGACGCTTGACCGGCCGGCCGGCGAGATTCGCAACGATTGGCCGGATTGGCTCGCCATCCTTGCGGTCTACATCACCGACATCGGTCTCTCGGGATGGTATCTCATCCCGTCAGCGCTGTTCGTGATCCTGGCTTCGTTCCTCGACTGGCAGGCGTTCTCGATGCGCGGTCGCGCCTTGCTGGCGAACTGGACCGCGCTGGCAATGCTTTTCGTCACGGGGATCGGGCTGAGCGGCCTGTTCCAGACCTACCTAAAGGCAGTATTCGGCCGCGCCCGTATGCGGCATTTCGACGAACTTGGGGCTTTCCATTTCCGGCCCAACTTCTTCGACAACGACATGAGCAGCTTTCCCTCCGGCCATGCGACCACTATGGGTGCGATGGCCGCCATCGTTTCGCTGCTCTATCCTCCGGCGCGGCCGTTCGCCCTGGCGGTGGCGGTCGTTGTTGCCGCCTCACGCGTGATCGCCAAGGCCCACTATCCGAGCGACGTGGTCGCAGGCTTCGGCCTCGGCTTCGGCGGTGCGATCATCGTGGCGATGCTGTTCGCGAGACTGGGCTTCGTCCTGCGCTTCAGCGAAAAGGGCGGCATAGCGCGCAAGCCCGGCTTCCGGCTTCTGCCTCGCCGGGCTGCGCAGCGGCCCGACCGCCAGCCGGTCGCCCCGGTCGAGCCGATTTCTATCTGAGGCGCTTCGGCCGCGGATCCGACAGTTCGCCGGCCAGCCGGCGGTCGAGATAGTCCGCGCACTCGTCGATTAGCAGCGGCATGTCGTTGACGTAGAAATGATTGGCGCCGGTGAGCGTCTTCTGCGTGATCGTGATGCCCTTCTGGCTGTGCAGCTTGTCAACCAGACCCTGGACATCCTTCGGCGGCGCGACCTTGTCGGAATCGCCATGGATAATGAGGCCGGAAGACGGGCACGGCGCCAGGAACGAAAAGTCATAGGTGTTGGGCTGCGGCGACACCGCGATGAAGCCCTCGATCTCTGGGCGGCGCATCAGGAGTTGCATGCCGATCCACGCGCCGAACGAATAACCGGCCACCCAGCAGCTCTTCGAATCCGGATGCAGCGACTGCACCCAGTCGAGCGCCGCGGCCGCGTCGGAAAGCTCGCCGTTGCCGTGGTCGAATTCGCCCTGGCTGCGTCCGATGCCGCGAAAATTGAAGCGCAGCGTGGTGAAATCGCGCTTCTGGAACATGTAGAACAGGTCGTAGACGATCTTGTTGTTCATCGTCCCGCCGAATTGCGGGTGCGGATGCAGCACGATGGCGATCGGCGCGTTCTTCTGCTTGGCAGGCTGGTATCGGCCTTCCAGCCGACCGGCGGGACCTGCGAAAATGACCTCGGGCATTAGCGACTCCAAACGATGTATTTTGCCGCCGGCACCGCCCGGACCGGCCTGCGGTCTTGACGTGGCGGGTGCGCCTTCATAGAACCTAGTTTAGAACAATTCAAAACTGGGAAGGGCCCGACAACCGGGACGCAAGGCGCGTAGATAGGACGGCGCGCCCTGCAATTTCAAGGAAATAACGCGGTCGGCGGCGGCCGTGATCAGCAATGAGGATCATCGGAACCACCATGCCGGCCGGTCGCGCCTATCTCGACTACAATGCGAGCGCCCCGCTTCTGGAAGAAGCGCGCGCCGCGATGGTCGACGCGCTGGCACTGCCCGGCAACGCGTCCTCGGTGCACGCCGAGGGTCGTGCGGCGCGGCGCGCGATTGAGGATGGCCGGCGCAATGTTGCCGCGCTCGCCGGCGCAACCGCGCAGCATGTCATATTCACCTCGGGTGCGACCGAGGCGGCCAACCTGCTGCTGACCCCCGATTGGCGGATGGGCCGCGCCGCTCTGCGCGTTTCGCGCCTCTACGTGGCGGCGAGCGATCATCCGTGTCTCTTGAGCGGCGGCCGCTTTGCCGCCGCCGACGTGCAGCGGCTGCCGGTCGACCGAGACGGCCTGCTGAACGCCGAGACGGTGGCGGAGGTACTGTCGGGCCACGACCGCGAGGCCGGGCTGGCGATGGTCGCGATCCATGCCGCCAACAACGAAACTGGCGTGATCCAGCCGCTGGCCGATATCGGCGCGGCGGCGAAGGCGGCCGGCGCCATCTTCGTCATCGACGCGGTGCAGGCGGCGGGCCGCAGTCCGCTCGACATATCAACGTTTAACACCGATTTCCTCATCTTGTCCGGTCACAAGATCGGGGGCCCCAAGGGCGTCGGTGCGATCGTCGGAGCTTCCGACCTCATGATGCCGGCGCCGCTGCTGCGGGGCGGCGGGCAGGAGAAAGGCCATCGCGGCGGCACGGAGAATGTCGCATGCATTGCAGGCTTTGGCGCCGCGGCGAAGGTGGCGCTCGCCGGTCTGGCGCATATGGACGCGATCCGCGGCCTGCGCGACCGCGCCGAGGCTGCGGTGCTTGCTGCCGGCGGCGAGGTCCTGGGCGCCGGTGCGCCGCGGCTTGCCAACACGCTGTGCTTTGCCTTGCCCGGACTGAAGGCCGAGACGGCGCAGATCGCGTTTGACCTCGAAGGCATCGCGATCTCGGCCGGCTCCGCCTGCTCGTCCGGCAAGGTCGGAGCAAGCGAGGTGTTGAAGGCGATGGGCCGCGGCGACATCGGCTCGGCGTTGCGCCTGTCGATCGGGGCCGGCACGACGGAGGTGGAAATCGCCCGCTTCGTCGAGGTACTTGATCGCATCGTTGCGCGCCGCCGCGAGGCAAGCCGCGCCGCGTGAGCGATGACCCTGGCGCATGGGCGCCGTGACGAGGCAATTCCTCGCGCGGGATGCAAATCCGGGCGCAAGGCACTATATCCGGGGCACGCCGCAGCGCGGTGCCATAGTTTGAAAACTGCCGGGCCTTGAACCCGGCCAGGATGGAGAACGCCGATGCCTGCTGTGCAGGAGACCATCGAGCAGGTCCGCAAAATCGATGTGGACCAGTACAAGTACGGATTCGAGACCAAGATCGCTACCGACAAGGCCCCAAAAGGCCTTGACGAGGACATCATCCGCCTGATCTCGGCCAAGAAGAACGAGCCGGAATGGATGCTCGAATGGCGCCTTGAGGCTTTCCGCCGCTGGCTGACGCTCGAGGAACCGACATGGGCGCGCGTCCACTATCCGAAGATCGATTTCCAGGACATTTATTATTATTCCGCGCCCAAGAGCACGCCGGGGCCTACCTCCCTGGAGGACGTCGATCCCGAGCTTCTGAAAGTGTACGCCAAGCTGGGCATCCCGCTGAAGGAGCAGGAGATCCTGGCCGGCGTCCAGAAGCCGGCCGCCGATCCCCTCGATGGCGCCAACGACAATGGCGCCGCGCCCCGCCGCGTGGCGGTCGATGCCGTTTTCGATTCCGTCTCCGTCGTTACCACCTTCAAGGCCGAGCTCGCCAAGGCGGGCGTGATCTTCTGCTCGATCTCCGAGGCGATCCGCGAGCACCCGGAGCTGGTGCGGAAATATCTCGGCACGGTCGTGCCGACCACCGACAACTACTATGCGACGCTGAACTCCGCCGTCTTCACCGACGGCTCTTTCGTGTTCGTGCCGAAGGGCGTGCGCTGCCCCATGGAGCTGTCGACCTATTTCCGCATCAACGAGAAGAACACCGGCCAGTTCGAGCGCACGCTGATCATCGCGGAGGAGGGCGCCTACGTGTCCTACCTCGAGGGCTGCACGGCGCCGCAGCGCGATGAGAACCAGCTTCACGCCGCCGTAGTCGAGCTGATCGCGCTCGACGACGCCGAGATCAAGTATTCGACCGTGCAGAACTGGTATCCGGGCGACGCCAACGGCAAGGGCGGAATCTACAATTTCGTCACCAAGCGCGGCGACTGCCGGGGCGACCGCTCCAAGATCTCGTGGACGCAGGTCGAGACAGGCTCGGCGATCACCTGGAAGTACCCGTCCTGCATCCTGCGCGGCGACGATTCGCGCGGCGAGTTCTATTCGATCGCCGTTTCCAACGGCCATCAGCAGGTCGACAGCGGCACCAAGATGATCCACCTCGGCAGAAACACGTCGAGCCGCATCATCTCCAAGGGCATCGCCGCCGGCGTGTCGCAGAACACCTACCGTGGCCAGGTTTCCGCGCACCGCATGGCGGCGAACGCGCGAAACTTCACGCAGTGCGACTCGCTGCTGATCGGCGACCGCTGCGGCGCGCACACGGTGCCCTATATCGAGGCGAAGAACGCCAGCGCCAAGTTCGAGCACGAGGCGACGACGTCGAAGATCTCGGAGGACCAGCTCTTCTACGTGATGCAGCGCGGCATCCCGGAGGAAGAGGCGATCGCGCTGATCGTCAACGGCTTCGTCAAGGAAGTCATCCAGGAACTGCCGATGGAGTTCGCCGTCGAGGCGCAGAAGCTGATCGGCATCTCGCTCGAGGGGAGCGTGGGGTGATGAAGCGCGTCTCGGCCCGATAGCAAGCGGCGGAAAAGCCGCCAAAATAACCGGAAGAACAAATGCTCGAAATCAGAAACCTCCACGCCCGCATCGCCTCGACGGGCACCGAGATCATCAACGGCCTGAACCTTACGGTGCAGGACGGCGAGGTGGCAGCCATCATGGGGCCGAACGGCTCTGGCAAATCGACGCTGTCCTACATTCTGGCTGGCCGCGACGACTACGAGGTCACCGGGGGCGACATCCTCTACAACGGCCAGTCCATCCTCGAGATGGATGCCGCCGAGCGCGCCTCGGCCGGCATCTTCCTGGCATTCCAGTATCCGATGGAGATACCCGGCGTAGCCACGATGGAGTTTCTCAAGGTGGCGCTCAACGCCCAGCGCAAGGCGCGCGGCGAGGAGCCGCTGAAGGTGGCGGACTTCATCAAGAAGGTGCGCGCGGAGGCCGATTCTCTCCAGATGGACATGGCGATGCTGAAGCGCCCGCTCAACGTCGGCTTTTCCGGTGGCGAGAAGAAGCGCGCCGAGATCTTGCAGATGAAGCTGCTGGAGCCAAAGCTCTGCATTCTCGACGAAACCGACAGCGGGCTCGACATCGATGCCTTGCGGATCGTCGCCGACGGCGTGAATGCGCTGCGCGCGCCCGATCGCTCCATCGTCGTCATCACCCACTACCAGCGCCTGCTCGAGCACATCGTGCCGGATAGCGTGCACGTGCTCTACAAGGGCCAGGTCATCCGCTCGGGCGACAAGTCGCTCGCGCTGACGCTCGAGAACGAGGGCTACGCCGGCATCATCGGCGAGGCGGCCTAGGTGAGCGTCATGAATATCCACATGCAGCCAAAGCTCACCGCGGCCGAAACGGCCCTGGTCAGCGCGTTCGGCGAGCGCATGTCGGACCTGCCAGGCGACGGCCTTGTGGCGATCCGACGCGACGAGGCGATCGAGCAGATCAAGGCCGGGCTGCCGACGCGCCGCGTCGAGGCCTGGCACTATACCGACCTTCGCCGGCTGCTGACTTCGGTGCCTGCGCACGATGCGTCCGCGGCGGCCCAGGCGGTGGCGCCGGTCCTCGAAGGCTCGACGCTGCTGCCGCTGGTCAACGGCGTGGCGCGAGTCCGTGCACCGTTGATAGAAGGCGCTGAGGCCCACCCGCTGATCGATAAGCTGCAGGACGGCAGTTTCGCTCCGGCACTCCAGCCGCGCGGCGCGGATGACGCCATCGGCGCGCTCAATGCCGCCTTCGTCACCGACGGATGGTTCCTCGACATCGCCGACGGCAGCGAACTTCCCGCGCCGGTGGAACTGCAGAACGTGCATGACGGCGGCCAGGTGCATGTCCGCCTGCCCGTGCGCGTCGGCAACGGAGCGCGCGCGACGATCGTCGAGCGCCAGACCGGCAACGGCGCGGCGCTGGTGAGTTCGGTCAGCCACCTTTTGATGGGTGAGGGCGCCGAGATCATGTGGGTCCTCGTGCAGGATCAGCCGGTGGGCACGACGCATCTCGGTCAGTTCAATGCCGAAATCGGCAAGGGCGCGAAGCTGACGCTGCTGGTCATGAATGCCGGAGGCAGGCTGGTTCGCCAGGAGGTGATGGTCAAGGCGGCGGGCGAGGGCGCTGAGTTCAAGCTGCGCGGCGTCAATCTCCTCGGCGGCGACGCCCATACGGACCTGACCATGGTGCTCGACCACGCCGTGCCCGGCACGTCCTCGACCGAGATCGTGCGCAACGTGGTGACCGAGCGCGCCCGCGGCGTCTTCCAGGGTCGCATCAACGTTGCCCAGCACGCGCAGAAGACCGACGCCAAGATGGCCTGCAACACGCTGCTGCTGTCCGACGATGCCGAGTTCTCAACCAAGCCGGAGCTGGAAATCTTCGCCGACGACGTCGTCTGCGGGCACGGCGCGACGGTGGCCGAAATCGACTCCAATCATCTTTTCTACCTGATGGCTCGTGGCATCGACGAGAAGACGGCGCGCGGTCTGCTGGTCAAGGCATTCATCGCAGAGGTCATCGAAGAACTCGAGGACGAGCCGCTGGTGGACGCGCTGGAAGAGCGCATCGCTACCTGGTTTGCGGAGCATGGTTAGCCTGCCGACATCGCTGGACCACTGCGTCATCCACGTCTCCGACTGGGAGCGCTCGAAGCGTTTCTATGTCGAGGTGATCGGCATGCAGGCCATTCCGCGGCAGGGCGGCTACATGTTCAGGCTTGGCGACCGGCAGCTGAACTGCCACGGCAAGGGCGTGACTGCCGATCCGGTGGCCCGGCTACCGGTACAGCCGGGCAACAGCGATCTGTGCTTCAACTGGGATGGGCCGATCGCCGAGGCCGTCGCGCATCTGGAGCGGTCTAACGTCAAGGTCGAACTAGGGCCGGTCGCCCGGTTCGGCGCACGCGGCGACGGTACCAGCGTTTATTTCCGCGATCCCGACGGGTCGCTCATGGAGTTCATCAGCTACCATGGATGAACAGGTTTCAGTGTCGCGCTACGACGTCGAGGCGATCCGCCGCGACTTCCCGATCCTATCGCGCGAGGTCTACGGCAAGCCGTTGGTCTACCTCGACAGCGGCGCCTCGGCGCAGAAGCCGCAGGCCGTGCTCGATGCGATCATGCACGCCTACACCCAGGAATACGCCAACGTTCACCGCGGCCTGCATTTCCTCTCCAATGCCGCGACTGATGCCTACGAGAAGGCGCGCGAGACCGTGCGGCGCTTCCTCAATGCCGGCAGCGTGGAGGAGATCGTCTTCACCAAGTCGACCACCGAAGCGATCAATACAGTGGCATACGGCTGGGGCATGCCCAACATCGGCGAGGGCGATGAGATCGTGCTGTCGATCATGGAGCACCACTCCAACATCGTTCCCTGGCATTTCATCCGCGAGCGCCAGGGCGCGAAGCTGGTGTGGGTGCCGGTCGACGATCTCGGCGTGCTGCATCTCGAAGATTTCGAGAAGCAGCTGACCGAGCGCACGAAGCTGGTCGCCATCACCCAGATGTCTAACGTTCTGGGCACCGTCACGCCGCTTAAGGAAATGATCCGCATCGCGCATGCGCGCGGCATTCCGGTGCTGGTCGACGGCAGCCAGGGCGCCGTGCATCTCAATGTCGACGTGCGCGACCTCGACTGCGATTTCTATGTCTTTACCGGCCACAAGGTGTACGGCCCGAGCGGCATCGGCGTGCTCTACGGCAAGCGCGCGATTCTGGAGGCGATGCGTCCCTTCCAGGGCGGCGGCGAGATGATCCTCGACGTCACCGAGGACATGGTGACCTACAATGATCCGCCCCACCGCTTCGAGGCTGGCACGCCGCCGATCGTGCAGGCGATCGGACTGGGTGCTGCACTCGACTACATGGATTCGGTCGGCCGCGACGCCATCGCCGCGCACGAGGCCGACCTCAAGGCGTATGCGCACGAGCGGCTGCGAACTATCAACTCGCTGCGCATATTCGGCGATGCGCCGGGCAAGGGCGCCATCGTTTCGTTCGAACTGCAGGGCATCCACGCCCACGATGTCTCGATGGTCATCGACCGCTCCGGCGTCGCCGTGCGTGCCGGTACGCATTGCGCGCAGCCGCTGTTGAAACGCTTCGGCGTCACCTCCACATGCCGGGCATCGTTCGCGATGTATAATACCAGGACCGAGATCGACGTCCTGGCCGAGGCATTGGAAAAGGCGAGAAAGTTCTTCGGGTGAGAACCATGGACGACACGGCCATCAGCATTCCCGCCGCGGACGCGAACAGTGCGACCGTGGCCGCCTCGTCTGCGATCCCCGCAGAGGAACTCGCACGTCTGACCGACGACATCGTCGCAGCGCTGAAGACCGTTTACGACCCGGAAATTCCGGCCGACATCTACGAACTAGGGCTCGTCTACAAAGTGGACATCGAGGATGATCGTCGCGTCAAGATCGACATGACGCTGACGGCACCGGGCTGCCCGGTGGCAGGCGAGATGCCGGGCTGGGTGCAGAACGCGGTTGCTGCGGTCGAGGGCGTGCAGGACGTCGACGTCAGCATGGTGTTCGATCCGCCCTGGTCGCCCGACCGCATGTCGGAGGAAGCGCGCGTCGCCGTCGGCTGGTACTGAATGGGGCGCCGAGGGTTGCGCCGGGCAGGAATATTCACCATCTTGGGATCAGAATCGTCATTCCGCGGGCCTTGAACCCGCTGTGAGTGGAGAAAGACATGGGCAAGTTCACCGTCATCAGCATGACTGATCGCGCCGCCGAGCGCGTCAACGAGATCGTGTCGTCGCGCGACGACGCGCAGGGCATTCGCCTCGGCGTCAAGAAAGGCGGCTGCGCCGGCATGGAGTACACGGTCAACCTGGTGACCGAGCCCAACCCCAAGGATGACCACGTCGAGCGCTCGGGCGCGCATGTCTATGTGGCGCCCGAGGCCGCGCTGTTCCTGCTCGGCACCGAGATGGACTTCGAGGCCACGGCGCTGCGCACCGGCTTCACCTTCCGCAACCCGAACCAGAGTTCGGCCTGCGGCTGCGGCGAATCGGTCGAGCTCAAGCCCGCAGACCTCAAGGCGCTGGCCGAGGCGCGCGCACACGGCGCCGCCTGACAGCGGGTTAGGCCGTCACGCTACGACTTGTTCGGCTCCCATCGCAGCGAGAAACCGGGTGGCGAGGGTTTTTGCACCTGAGGATGTGGCGTGTAACTCGTCGTACCATTTCCTGCCAAGCGCTTCCCGACAGTCGACGACTTTAACGCGCGGAGCGGCGCCCTGACCGCACCGATGTGCCCCGGCAATCGGTCCGCCACGCGGACGGGCTCGTTGAGTTTTCCGGCGCAATGGCCTACTGCGCAGGGCTGGACGATGGGCTCACGCCCGCGGATCGGCTGCTGGAGAGGAGGCAGGCATGTTTGACCTGACGGGCCGCAAGGCGCTGGTGACGGGGGCGACCGGCGGGATCGGCGAGGCGGTCGCGCGCATGCTGCACGCGCAGGGCGCGACCGTCGGTCTGCACGGCACGCGGGTGGAAAAGCTCGACGCGCTGACGGCCGAACTCGGCGATCGCGCCAGGGCCTTCCCAGCCGACCTCTCGAACCGAGACGACGTCAAGGCGCTCGGCCAGAAGGCGGAGGCCGAACTTGGCGGCGTCGACATCCTCGTCAACAACGCCGGCATCACGCGCGACGGCCTGTTCGTGCGCATGTCGGACGCCGATTGGGACGCCGTCATCGAGGTCAACCTGACGGCCGTGTTCCGGCTGACCCGCGAACTCACCCATCCGATGATGCGCCGGCGCCACGGCCGCATCATCAACATCACCTCGGTGGTGGGGGTTACCGGCAATCCCGGCCAGGCCAACTATTGCGCCTCCAAGGCGGGCATGATCGGCTTCACCAAGTCGCTGGCGCAGGAAATCGCGACGCGCAATGTGACGGTCAACTGCGTGGCGCCCGGCTTCATCGAATCGGCCATGACCGGCAAGCTGAACGAGAAGCAGAAGGAAGCCATCCTCGGCGCGATCCCGATGAAGAAGATGGGTTCCGGCGCCGACATCGCGACCGCCGTGCTGTACCTCGCCTCCGACCAGGCCGGGTACGTCACCGGCCAGACGCTGCACGTCAACGGCGGCATGGCGATGATCTAAGTCGGGCAAATGCCGCCATTCCGCCTTGGACGGCTGCGATTTTTCGTGTAATGCGACCGAAATCCGTTACCAAAGCCCGGCGATTTCAGGTTTTTCGCCGCTTTGCCCCTACCGCCATCTTTGAACTTGATTAGCGGCAATCGTGCCGCTAACGAAGTCCGACCAACTCTGACGAGGATGCCCACATGACCGATACCGCCGAGCGCGTGAAGAAGATCGTGGTCGAACATCTCGGCGTGGACGCCGACAAGGTGACCGAATCGGCGAGCTTCATCGACGATCTGGGCGCCGACAGCCTGGACACGGTCGAACTCGTGATGGCGTTCGAAGAGGAATTCGGTGTCGAGATCCCCGATGACGCCGCCGAGACCATCCTGACTGTCGGCGATGCCGTGAAGTATATCGACAAGGCCTCAGCGGCCTGATCCCACGCCTCGCCCGCTCGGAAGGCCGTCATTGATGCGGCGGGTTGTAGTTACCGGCATGGGTCTGCTGTCGCCTTTCGGCGTCGGCGTTGAACATGGCTGGAAGCAGCTTCTGGCGGGCAAGAGTGCAGCCAGCAGGATCACCTCATTCGAGGTGGACGACCTGCCGTGCAAGGTAGCCCACATCGTCCCGCGCGGCGACGGCAGCGACGGCACCTTCAATCCGGAGGCCTTCCTCGAGCCGAAGGAACTGCGCAAGATCAGCGATTTCATCCTTTACGGCATAGTCGCGGCCGATGAGGCTCTGAACGACGCCGGCTGGCATCCCCAGACCGAGGCCGATCGCTGCGCCACCGGCGTGATGATCGGCTCGGGGATCGGCGGCATCGATGGCATCGCCGAGAATGCGCTCATCCTGCGCGACCGGGGGCCGCGCCGCATCAGTCCGTTCTTCATTCCGGGCAACATCATCAATCTCGTTTCCGGCCAGGTATCCATCCGCCACGGGTTGAAGGGGCCTAACCACGCCGTGGTCACCGCCTGCTCGACCGGCGCCCACGCGATCGGCGACGCGGCGCGGCTGATCATCTTCGGCGACGCCGACGTCATGGTCGCGGGCGGCGCCGAGTCGCCCGTCACCAGGCTTTCCATGGCCGGGTTCGCCGCATGCCGTGCCCTGTCGACCGAGCGCAACGACAGCCCGCAGACCGCGTCGCGCCCCTATGACCGCGACCGCGACGGCTTCGTCATGGGCGAGGGCGCCGGCGTGGTCGTGCTTGAGGAACTCGAGCACGCGAAGGCGCGCGGCGCAAAGATCTATGCCGAGGTCGTCGGCTACGGCCTCACCGGCGACGCCTACCACATCACCGCGCCGGCCGAAGACGGCGACGGGGCGTTCCGCTGCATGACCGCCGCGCTGAAGCGCGCCAATCTGGCACCCGCAGATGTCGACTACATCAACGCGCACGGCACCTCGACCATGGCGGACACGATCGAACTCGGCGCCGTCGAGCGGCTGATGGGCAATGCCGCCTCGAAAGTGTCGATGTCGTCGACGAAGTCGGCGATCGGCCACCTCCTTGGTGCGGCCGGCGCCGCCGAGGCGATCTTTTCGTTGCTGGCCATCCGCGACAACACTGCGCCACCAACCATCAACCTCGACAATCCGGAGCGCGACACCGCAATCGACCTCGTGCCGCATATGCCAAGGCAGCGCACCATCGATGTTTCGCTGTCGAACTCGTTCGGCTTCGGCGGCACCAATGCATCGCTCGTGTTCCAGCGCTTCAATGGCTAGCGCGTCGTGTATTGCGAATTTTGCCATAATCGGACTTAGTCTCGCGGCTGGCGTCGAACGCCGCGGAAAGTGCTGAGAGGCGGATGAGCAGCGAGCCAGCGAACAGGGAGGAGTTTGGACGCCGGTCCGCACCGGTGTCTCCGATCGTCCCGCGGACCGCGAGCGAGGCGCTGCGCCCCGAAATCGGCACGCCGCCGCCGAAACGGTCGCGCGGTTCGCGCAGCCAGGTGGTGGTCTTCTTCAACTTCCTGCTGTCGGTCATCATGTTGGTCGTGTTCGGCGCCGCGGTGGCCGTCTATTTCGGCAAGCGCGAGTTCGACGGGCCGGGCCCCAACCCGACCAGCACCACTTTCATGGTGCGGCCGAACAGCGGCGTTGCCGACATCGCCGACCAGCTCGAACGCCGCGGCCTGATCGCGGATGCCCGCGTCTTCCGGCTTGGCGTGCGCGCCTATGGCCATGATTCGTCCTTCAAGGCCGGCGAATACGAGATCAAGGCCGGCGCCTCCATGCGCGAAATCATGGAGCTGATGAAGAGCGGCAAGTCCGTCCTCTATTCGCTGACCATTCCGGAGGGCCTGACGGTCGCGCAGGCCTTCCAGCGCATTGCCGACCAGGAAGCGCTGACCGGCGACATGCCCGACACGCTACCGCCCGAGGGCAGCCTCGTCACCGACACCCAACGCTTTACGCGCGGTGCGACGCGCAAGCAGATCATCGACAAGATGCTTGCCGACCAGAAGCAGCTCGTCCAGAGCATATGGGACCGGCGCGTGCCCGGGCTTCCGCTGACCGACATCAACCAGTTCGTCACGCTGGCCTCGATCGTCGAGAAGGAAACGGCGCGTGGCGACGAGCGCTCGCGCGTCGCAGCCGTGTTCATCAACCGCCTCAACAAGGGTATGCGGCTGCAGTCCGACCCGACGATCATCTACGGACTGTTCGGCGGTAAGGGCAAACCGGCCGACCGGCCGATCCTGCAGTCCGACATCGACAAGCCGACCCCCTACAATACCTATGTTATCGACGGTTTGCCGCCGACGCCCATCGCCAATCCAGGGCGGGCGGCGCTCGAAGCCGTGGCCAATCCGTCGGTGACCGACGATCTCTATTTTGTCGCGGACGGCACCGGCGGGCACGTGTTCGCGGCCACCCTCGAAGAGCATAACGAGAACGTCGCGCGCTGGCGCGCCTTCGAGAAAAAGCAGGCGGAGCAGGCCAACCAGCCCGCTCCGGCGCCGGCCGCGACGGATGGGGCTGCGGATGCAGCCGCCGAAGGCGCCGCAGCCGGCGCGGCGGATTGAAGATTCCACTTCAGCAGGCGGGGACTGGGCGGAATGAGCTTGCAGAGCATGACGGGCTTTGCGCGTGCGAGCGGCGAGCACCTCGGCGCGGCGATCGCCTGGGAACTGAAGTCGGTAAACGGCAAGAGCCTCGAGCTGAGATTCCGGCTGCCGCAGGGGCTTGAGCGCTTGGAACAACCTGCACGCGCGGCGGTGCAGAAGCGGTTCGGCCGGGGCAATATCCAGGCCTCGCTGACGCTCGGCCGACATGGCGGCCTGCCGATGCCGCCAATCGTCAACGAGGCATTCCTGCGCGATCTCGCCGGGTTGGCGAAGCGCCTGCAGGAACAGTTCGGCGTGGCGCCCGCGACGGCGGACGGCCTGCTTGCCCTGCGCGGCGTGCTCGAAATTCCCGAGGCACAGGAAACCGAGGAGGAGCGCGCGGCGCAGGATGCAGCGGTGCTCGCCGTGCTCGAAAAGGCGCTGGACGGACTGGAGGCCGCCCGCGAAACCGAGGGAAAGGCGCTGGGTGCGCTCTTGGCCGGACATGTCGATGCCGTCGAAGCGTTGACGCTCAGGGCCGAAGCCGATCCGTCGCGGGAGCCGGCAGCGATCCGTGTCCGTATCGCCGAGCAGGTGCGGCTGCTGATGGAGACAGGCGCGGGGCTCGACGATAGCCGGCTAAACATGGAGGCGGCGTTCATCGCTACGAAGGCCGACATCCGCGAGGAGATCGACCGACTGAAGACGCATCTCGTATCGGCGCGTGCGCTGCTCGCCGAAGGCGGGCGCGTCGGTCGCAAGCTCGATTTCCTGGCACAGGAATTTAACCGCGAATCGAATACCCTGTGCTCGAAGTCGAACGCCGCCTCCGTCACCGCCATAGGGCTGGAGCTGAAGGCGGTGGTGGATCAGTTCCGCGAGCAAGTCCAGAACCTGGAGTAGCGCATGAGCGCCCGGCCGACCACCGTCAACATCCGCCGCCGCGGATTGATGCTGGTGCTGTCGTCGCCGTCGGGCGCCGGCAAGTCCACGATCGCCAGGAACCTGCTCGAGAGCGATCCGACGCTGGAACTGTCAGTCTCCGTAACCACCCGCGCAAGGCGCGGCAGTGAAATCGACGGCGTTCATTACCACTTCATCTCGATCCGAGACTTCGAACGCCTGCGCGACACCGAGTCGATGCTCGAATGGGCTTTCGTCCACGGCAACTACTACGGCACTCCGCGCGAGCCGGCCGAAGCCGCAATGGCCGAAGGGCGCGACATGCTGTTCGACATCGACTGGCAGGGCGCCGTCCAGCTTAGCGAGAAGATGCGGGCCGACATCGTCTCCATCTTCATCCTGCCGCCGTCGATGCGCGAATTGAAGATCCGGCTGCAGCGCCGCGCCGAGGATTCCGCCGCCACCATCGACACGCGCCTGCACAACGCCCGCGTCGAACTCGAGCACTGGCGCGAATACGACTACGTCGTCGTCAACGACGACCTCGACCGCGCCTTTGCGGCCGTGAAGGCGATCGTCACGGCGGAGCGGCTCCGAAGGGACCGGCGGCCCGGCCTGTTCGAATTCGTCTCCGGTCTGCTCGACGAAAAGCTCGACTGACCGGGATCAGCCTGCGCCCACCTGCGCGGTCGCCAGCGCCACGAACTCTTCCACGCTCAAAGTTTCAGCGCGGCGGCTGCCGTCGATACCGGTTGCGGCGAGAAGGCGCTCGCCTCCGATGGCCTTCAGGCTCTGCCGCAGCATCTTGCGGCGCTGGCCGAAGGCGGCCTCGGTGATGCGGCCGAGCCGGCCGACATCGGCGGGCAGGGGATTTTGGCGCGGCACCAGATGCACGACCGAGGAAGTTACCTTCGGCGGCGGCCAGAAAGCCTGCGGCGGGATGTCGAAGACGGTGCGCGCCTCGGTGCGCCAGCCGGCGAGGATGGCTAGGCGGCCATACGCTTCGCCGCCCGGCCTGGCGACGATGCGCTGGGCAACCTCCCGCTGGAACATCAGCGTCAGCGATTCGTAGAAGGGCGGCCAATCTGCGACCGTCAGCCAGCGCACCAGCAGTTCGGTGCCGATGTTGTAGGGCAGGTTGGCGACGATCTTCACCGGCCCAGACGCCAGGCTGGAAATATCGGTCTTGAGCGCGTCGCCGGACACGACTTCGAGGCGTCCCGGATAGTGTTCGGAAATCTCGGCCAGCGCCGGCAGGCAGCGCTCGTCGCGCTCGACGGCGACGACGCGCTGGGCGCCATGCATCAGCAGCGCGCGGGTCAGGCCGCCCGGGCCGGGGCCGACCTCGATGACGGTACGGCCGGATAGGTCGCCGGCGGCGCGCGCCACCTTGCCGGTCAGATTGAGGTCGAGGAGGAAATTCTGGCCGAGCGCCTTTCGGGCCTGGAGGCTGTGGCGCTGGATGACGTCGCGCAACGGCGGCAGGCCATCGATGCCCGGCTCGACCATTTCATGCCCCTCGGCTGGCCGTCAGGGGGTTGTGATCGTGGCCCGCGCCCGCAGCTCCTCGGTGTACTTCTTGCTCAGGGCGTCAGAGTCTTCGCTCTTCACGGTGTTGCCTTCGTTCTGGAAAACCAGCTTGGCAACCTTGTCGTCCGACACCTCGCGCGTGCTGCACACGCCGATGAACTCGACGCCGCGCGGGGTTTCGCGGACCGGGGTGGCGCCACCGACCTTCGTAGCCTTCACCGCGTCGGCCCAGTCCGGCGGGAGTTCCAGCGCCAGGACACGACCGAGATCGCGCACGGTGACGTCGAGGAGACCCTTGGCAAACTGCTTGGCCTCGGCGCAGCCGGTGAAGCGTCCGCGCATGGCTTCCGCCTCGCGCTTGCGCTTGCCAAGGATTGCGGCCCGCTCGCTTTCGGGCACGACGAAGATGACCTGCTGCAGCATGTACTCGGTGGCCGTCGGCTTGCCGCCGCCCTTCTCCAGCATCTTGCGAACCATGTCGCGTTCGGTCAGCTTGCCGCCGGTGCCGTTGCCGGAGCGCTCGCGGGCGCTCATCGCCTGGCTCCAAGCCATCTGGGAGCCGATAAACGCCTTGAAATGTGCCGGGGTGACGCCGGCCTGGTTGAGAATCTGGTCCATCTGCGCCGGTGTCAGCTTGTTCGACTTGACGAACCGCACATAGGCCTCGTCGACGGCCTGGTCGGAAATGCGGACGTTCAACCGCCTCGCCTCCTGATTGTGGAGGGTCTGGTTGATCATCTCATCGGCGGCCATCTTGTTGATGTCGCCCTTGCGTCGCTGCAGTTTCAGGAATGCGGCGCGGCGCTGAATGTCGTACGAGGTGATGGGGACGCCGTTGACGACGTAGCGGATCTCGCTCGCGACCGCCTGCTTCAGGAAGCCCGGCAGGGCTACCGATGTGAGCGCAACCAGCACCGCGAGGCCGACCGATAGTAGAATCCTGTTCATTCCGGCGAGTCCGATGTTTGTACGCGTCCCAAGCAAGTCGCCAATAGTCTGCTGAGTGAAGAGCCTATGCGGCGAAACGATGTCGCCATGCCGACATTCACTGCGCAAAGGCGGCGTTGTTGGAACCGAAGTCGCCGAGGGTGCGCAGGGAAATGTTGAAACCGAAGCTGCGCTGCACCTCGTCGGTGGTTGCGTTTCGGGTCTCCGACATCGAAAGCAGGTAGGAGAAGCACTCGTCGTCGTAGCCGAAGCCGAGCGCGCCGCTGATCAGCGAGCTTTCCTCGAGATCGTAGGTGCCGGCTGCGAAGACGCGCCAGTTCTCGTTGAAGCGCGCCGAACTGCCGACGCTGACTTCCTGGCGATCCTCGGGGAAGCCGTAGAGCGGCTGGGCGTCGATGAAAGCGTAGCGCGCCGAGAGCGCGATTGCCTCGGTGTTGACGCCCGCCTTGAACTCGGTGCGGCGCACGTCGAAGGTTTCCTCGTCGAAACGGGCGCCCGCGGACGCCGACACGCCGAAGGGCGTGGCGAAGCCGACGAGGCCGACATAGTCCGACGCCGCCGTCTCCAGGCCTGACTCCACGCCGATGTTGACCAGGTCGGGCGAGTTGAAGGAGTTGCGGCCGGCAAGCTGGTAGGACTGGCCGAAGATGGCGTTGCTCGTCCAGCCGTTGGCATAGGTGCTCGAGTAGCGCAGGCCGAGATTGGCGCGCGTGCCGCCTTCGATGCGGTCGTAGCCGGCGAACTTGTCGCGCTCGAACAGCGTCGAGGCATCGAACACGAAGCTCTGCGAGTCTTCGTTGGTGAGGCCGAGCTTTTCGGCATACGGCTCGTCGGGGCGGGCGAAGATCTGCGCCATCGGCTCCAGCACATGCGTTGCGCTGGTGGAGGAGAACAGCAGCGGCCAGCGCAGTTCGAGGCCCGCCGTCGCCATGTAGCGGTAATAGGCCGAGCGGATGTCGGCCGCCACGTTCAGAAGCCCGGCCATGGCGTCGATGCCATTGGAGGAAACCGAGGCCATGTCGGCGAAATTGGCGTCTCCCTGCAGATGGAAGAGTGGCGTGACCACAAAGCCGCTGTCGGTGACGATCGTCTTCTTCCACTCCGCCTCGGCGGTTAGGCGCCCGGTATTGCCTTCGATGCCGGGGATCGCCGGAATGTTGAGCTCGTTGTCGGCGGCGTAGCGATGGATCATGCGCGAGTTGACGTCGATGTTCAGCTCGCCGCCCAGAACCGGCTCCTCGGGCGTATAGGAATAGTCGAAGGAGGGCAGTGCCGCGCCCTGTAGATTGTCGATCGCATCCGGATTGCCGTCGGGGACATCTTCCTGCACCTGGAACTGCATGGCGCGCAGGTCGAAGTAGTTACGCCCGCTCAGCCCGACCAGGTACACTTCCGAGCGGAACACGTAATCGGAATAGTCCTCGATCGCGTAGGTGTTCGCAAAATCCTTGTCGGACTGGAGCAGCGCCCGCCAGCCGAAATCCCAGCGCGGGTTGATCTCGAAATGGCCCTTCGTGCCGACCATGCCGCGCAGGCGGTTGGGATCTCCGGGAGGTCCGGAATCGACGGTGTCGTAGTCGAAGGCGTCCGGATCGGCCTGGTAGATGCCGGCCAGCCTGATGCTGTACTGCCCGTTGTCGAATCGCTGCCGCCACTCGCTCTCGCCCAGGAAACCCTGCTTGGTGTAGCCGGTACCGCGGAACGTGAGGTCGTAGGTCGGCGACAAGGCGAGGTAGAACGGAACCCGCACGCCGAAACCCAGTTCGTTGCTCTGGCTGAAGGATGGCAGCAGGAAGCCGGTCTTGCGCTTGACGGTGGGGTCGGCAATCTCGAAGGCGGGAAGCGTGGCCAGCGAAAAGCCGAAAAACTCGAAGCGCGCGCGCTCGAAGCGGACGGTCTTAGCCTCGCCGTTCCAGATGATCTTGCGCGCCTTGATGCGCCAGATCGGCGGCTTGGCGGGATCGTCTTCGCAGGGCGCGCAGGCGGTATAGACGCCGTTGTTGAATGTGGTGAGGATGCCGCTTTCGCGCTTGGCGCTTTCGGCGGCGAAATAAGTCTTGTCGACCGTCTCGACGCGCAGCGCGTTGGCAAAGCCCTCGCCGAAGTCGTCGGTGACGTCGATCTCCTCGGAATAGATCTTCGTGCCGGTGGAATCAACGATCTGCACGCCACCGCGCGCGATCAGCCGCGAGGACTTGCGGTCGTAGACCACGCGCTGCGCGACCAGCCGGTTGCCGGCGTAGTCGATTTGCACGCCGCCGACCGCGGTCACCGTCTGCGCGTCGTTGTCGTAGACCAGCGTGTCGGCCTCGAGCAGCATCTGGCTGCCCGCGGGAACCTCCGGAGCGATGTCCTCGACGGTCTGTGCGAGAACCTGGACGGAAAAGGCGGCGAATCCGGAAACGCAAGCGAGGGCGGTGGCACCCAGCACCCACGCCCTTCGGAATTTCGGCCCGCTTTCCGGCCGGCCCCTCAACTATCCGTCCTCCCTGTAAAGCAGGAAAGTCACCCCCAAGAACATGGCCACAACCACCGGAAACCAGGCCGCGACGACAGGAGGTACGAGACCGGCATTCCCGAATGCTTGCACCAGTACCGACACGACATAAAGCAGAAAGCCGGCGACTATGCCACCCAGAATCAACGTGGCGGACTCCCCCATCCGCGCGAAGCGCATCGAGACGGTTGCGGCAATCAGGGTCATCGCAACCAGGAGCATCGGCATCGCCAGCAGCGAATGCAGTTGCATTGCGAAGGCGTCGGCCTTCAGACCGAACGAGCGCGCGACCTCGATCGTGCCCGGCAGCGCATAGAACGGAATGGTCTCGGGGCGTGCCAGCCGCTCCTGCACGAACTCCGGCCGCAGGTTCGTCGGCACGCGCGTTTCCGGCAGCGAATCGAACACCTGGTCACGGCTGCGCCGGACGTTGACGAGATCCCAGTAGCCGTCGCGCAGATAGGCGTGGGTGGCGTCCTTGCGCTCGACGATATTGCCGTCGGCGTCGAAGGTGAAGAACACGGCATCGGCAAGCGTCATGCCCTGATCGAGCACGGCACGGGCGCCGATGATGGTCACCCCGTCGTCGGTCTTCTGCCGAATCCATGGCGCGCTGAAGGCCGAGACCGCATTGGAGTTGCCCTGGCGGATCGCGCTCTCCAGCGTCTCCGACTGCGAGAAGCCGCGCGCGGCCAGCGGGTTCAGCAGCAGGATCGTGAGTACGCCGAAAAGGAACGCGCCCAGGCAGGGCGGCAACAGGAACTGCCATGCCGAAATGCCGGCCGCGCGCGCGATGACCAGTTCGTAGCGCCTGTTGAGCGAGACCAGCGTCACCATCGCGGAGAACAGTGCGATGAAGGGCACCGCCTGCTGCATGATGATCGGCACCCGCAGCGCCGAAACGGTGAGCGCCTTGATGAAGGAATAGTTCGGCAGGCCGGACGTGCGGCCGGCGAATTCGGTGAAGTCGATCAGGAAGGCAAGCAGCAGAATGCCGAGGAAGAACCAGCCGGTGATGGCCGCGTATCGGAAGAAAAAGTAGCGGCCGAGCGTCCAGCCCATCAGGCGGTCCCTGCCGGCGAGCGGCCGCCGCCAAGCCGCAGCCGGTCGAGCAGGCGGGTGAACCAGGCACCGACGTTGTCTGCCCAGGTCAGCGGCAGTTCCATCGTGCGGTTGGTGTAGATGAACCACGCACAGATGAGGCTGAAAGCCAGCGGCACCGCGTAGAGGATCGGGGCGAATTCCGGTGTCGCCTCCGTCTCGTTGGTCGCCGCGTAGCCCAGCCACCGCGCCACCAGCGCGATCGCCACCGCGGTTATTACCGGATGCACGCGTCCCTCGCGATGCGAGCGCGCGTCGCCGGCGACCGCGAGGCCTATCAGCGCGAACACGAACGGATACGTCCATTCCGTCATGCGGCTATTGAGCTCGGCCCAGAATGCCTGCGGCTGCTCCTTATACATCGGGTCGTTGGGGTCCGGATCGAGCAGATAGGCCAGCGAGCGGTCGCGCGGGCGCATCACGACGTTCGGGGTTGCCGTGGTCAGCGTGGTCAGATCGAAGGAATAGGAGGTGAAGCGGATGACGGAGATGTCGTTGCCGACGGTCTTGCGATGCACGACGCCGTCGTGCATGACTAGGATCTTGCGGTCGTCCTGGTCGGTCACCTGTCCGGTCTTGGCGTAATAGACGAGGTCCACGCCATCGGTGCGGGAGTCGGCGACGAAGATGCCGCCCAACTGCCCGTCCGGCAGGCGCTCCGCGATCTGCAGGAACAGGCCGTCCTCGATTTTCCGGAACGTCCCCTCCTGGAGCACGACCGAGACGAGGTCGGCCTTGGCGTTGGCCAAGAGTGTACGAAAACTCGTCTTCGAGTAGGGGTCGACGACGTTGGCGAACACGAAGGAGGTAAGGCTCGCCACGATGCCGAGGATCAGCATGGGCTTTACCGTCGACCAGCGCGAACTGCCGGCGGCGCTGATCACCACCAGTTCGGAATCCGCGTTCATCGAGGCGAAGGTCTGCGCCACCGCGATCACCACCGCGAAGGGCAGCACCTCCGGCACGACCGATGGCAGGATGAGGGTGGCGATGCGCAGGAATGTAGCGGCGCTCTGGCCGCTGGAGGTGACGAGGTCGACGCGGTGCAGAACCTGGATTGTCCAGACCACGCTGATGGTTGCCGCCAGCGTGCCGACGAACAGCAGAAAGCCCCTGCCCAGAATGTACCGTTCGATGACTTTCATCGGCAGGGCTGTTCCATCAGACTCGACCTTGCCGCGCGGACAGGCGCTGGGAACCTAGGTGCCCGCGAGCGCCAGATCAACCGTGGAGATCGAGGTCCTCTGGAGCGGTCGCTTCCCATGGCGGCGGCATAGTTGGCCGCTCAAGGCTAACGAAGCCCGAATGAAGGCGGTTAACGTTTCGTTACCACCCGAGACATTCCATCGTGCTTCAGCGCCTGCGGCCACGCCAACCCCGCGAATCCGCGATCGTCGGCTTCCAGCCGGGCCATGCGGCTGGGAATCGCGCCGGCAGACGTCCTTGCCAAACGCGGCAAAACCGCGAAAGGTCGCGGCGGATTTGGTTTTCAGGGACTCAGGATATTCATGGCTGCGAGACCGACCATCGCCTTCGCCCGCATCGCCGCCCCAAAGAAGGGCGCCGGCTTCGTTCTGACGGCAGAGGGGGCAGCGCTCAGCGATGCCGCCAGGGCGATGGATCCGGGCGAGTCGCTGCCGCGCGCCTTTTCGATCAACAGCTTCACCGGCAAGGCCGGGAAGACGGTCGAACTGGTTGCGCCGGGCGGTTCGCCGCTCGACCGGCTGATCGCGGTCGGCGTCGGCAAGGCCGACGAAATCAACGATCATGGCTGGCTGAAGCTCGGCGGCACAATCGGTTCGCTGCTGCGCAGCGCGACCGAGATCGTGGTTCTCGCGGATCTGCCGGGCCACAAGGTCACCGGCGCCGAGGCCGCCGGGATCGCAGCCGGAATCCTGCTCAGGGCCTACGGTTTCGACAAGTACAAGACCAAGAAGGATGAGGACGAGAGCAAGCCGATCGCCAAGGCTGCGAAGGTGACCATCCAGTGCGCCGACCTCGCGGGCGCCAAGCGCGCCTTTGCCGACCTCGCAGCCGTGGTGGACGGCGTCTGCCTGGCGCGCGACCTCGTCAACGAGCCCGCCAACATGCTGGGCCCCGTCGAGCTTGCCGACCAGGCGAAAAAGCTGGAGGCCCTTGGCGCCACCGTCGAAATCCTGACCGAAAAGGACATGAAGAAGCTCGGCATGGGCTCGTTGCTCGGCGTCGCGCAAGGTTCTGTCAGGCCCCCGCGCATGGCAATCATCGAGTGGCGCGGCGGCGACGCCAAGCAGGTGCCGGTCGCCTTCGTCGGCAAGGGCGTGGTGTTCGATACCGGTGGCAACTCGATGAAACCCGCCTCCGGCATGGAGGACATGAAGGGCGACATGGGCGGTGCGGCCGCCGTTGTCGGACTCATGCACGCGCTCGCTGCCCGCAAGGCCAAGGTCAACGCCGTCGGCATCATCGGCTGCGTGGAAAACATGGTCGACGGCAACGCGCAGCGGCCCGGCGACATCGTGACGTCTATGTCCGGGCAAACCATCGAGGTGCTGAACACCGACGCCGAGGGCCGCCTCGTGCTTGCCGATGCGCTCTGGTATTGCAACGACCGCTTCAAGCCGCGCTTCATGGTCGATCTGGCGACCCTGACCGGCGCGATCATGGTGGCTCTCGGCCACCAGCACGCCGGCCTCTTCTGCAACAATGACGAGCTTGCCGGCAGGCTGACCGCCGCCGGCCTTGCCACTCAGGAAAAGCTGTGGCGGATGCCGATGGGCGCCGAATACGACAAGCTGATCGATTCCAAGAACGCCGACATGAAGAACATCGGCGGGCGCTACGGCGGCTCGATCACCGCGGCGCAGTTCCTGCAGCGCTTCGTCAAGGACGTGCCGTGGGCGCATCTGGACATCGCCGGGACCGCCATGGGCTCGCCCTCGACCGAGATCAGCCAGTCCTGGGCCTCGGGCTTCGGGGTGCGCCTGCTCGACCGCCTCGTGCGGGACAATTACGAGGGCTGAGGCCGCCGTGGCGGAGGTGCTGTTCTACCACCTGACCGACTCCAAGCTGGAGGAGCAGCTTCCCGCACTGCTGGAGAAGAGCCTCCAGCGCGGCTGGAAGATCGTCGTGCAGGCCGGCAGCGAGGAGCGTCGCGATGCGCTCGACGCGCAGCTCTGGACCTATCGCGACGACGCTTTCCTCGCGCACGGCACCGACCGCGAGCCGCATGCGGCCGAGCAGCCGATCCTTCTCACCACCGAGACCGGCAATGGCAACGGCGCCCAGATCCGCTTCCTGGTCGAAGGCGCGCAGCCGCCCGATTTGTCGCCGTACGAGCGCGCGGTGGTGATGTTCGACGGGCACGACGCCGCGCAACTCGAGGCGGCGCGCAGCCAGTGGAAGTCGCTGAAGGCCGAGGGCCACGCCGTGACCTACTGGCAGCAGACCGCCGACCGCCGCTGGGAGCGCAAGGCCTGACCCACCCATGACCACGGGCAAGACATGCGCGCGCTGTTCCTGCTGATCCTGCTTGCCGGGATCGGTGCTGCCCTGGGCTACCCATGGGCGGTCAACAACTTCGCCGGCGCCGAGATCGGCCGCTATCCCGCATACGCGCGCGGCGGCCCGTTCACCCCGGTGAGTGTCGACCTCGAGGCCGGGGACGCGCCGGTGCGCGTGCTCGTCGACATGACCGCGCTCGGGCAGACCAACATGCAGACGGACCGCACCGCGCTGACTCTGACGGCCGCGACCGGCGGCGCGACCGTGCTCGCCGACACGCTGACCTTCGCCAGCACGACCGCGCGCGACGTCAATCCACAGCTGCAGGAGCGCATCTACCGCGACACCGCGGGGCTGATCGATCCGGTGAAGCCAGGCACCTACGTGTTCACGCTGGGACCGGGCGACGCCGAGGACATCGTCATCAAGTCGGTCGACCTCATCCTGCGCCGCGAAGCCGTCGCGGTCGATGCCAGAATCCAGCCGGTAGGATATGCCCTGATGGCGGTCGGCTTCATCGGGCTGGTGCTTGCCTTCCGGCGGCGCAAGGCCGCGGCCGAGGAGCGCAATCCGAACTCGCAGCCTCCGCCGCCGCGCTGGGGCCGCAACGGGACGTAGCCATCCTCTCGCGGTCAAAATGACGCGGGTCGGTCGGGCGGCTTCCGGCTAAGTCTTTGATCTAGATCAAATGACCTCACCGCAAGTCGTGGCGATGTTCATCCATCTTTGATGGAGGTTCACATGCCGACCGACACTGTCATTACCATAGTGAGCGTGCTCGCATTCTTCGGATTTTTTGCTGCGGTGCTCACCTTTAGCGACCTGACGTGGGATGCCGGGAAGGTGCGGCACGGGCGCCGATAGGCGGCAGCGGCCCAAAACCGGCCTGCGCCGGCAGCGGTCACTCCGCCATCGCGTGCTCGTATTCCGAGGAAAGCGACAGCCAGATGTCCTCCTGGCCGGCGAGGTTTGACTGGAGGTCGGCGCGCTCCTTTGCAAGCCGGGTAGCCTTGGCGGGATCCTTCTCGTATAGGGCCGGCATCGCCATTTCGGCTTCGATCGCGTCGATGCGCTGGCGCAGCCGCTCGATCAGGCCCTCGGTGGTCCTGATCTGCTTTGCCAGCGGCTCCAGGGCGGCGCGCCGCTGCGCGGCCTCTCGGCGCTTGTCGGCCTTCGACACCTTGTCGGCTTCGCGGCGGTCGCGGCGTTCGATCGCGCCACCGGTGACCTGCTGGCGGTAGTCGGACAGGTCGCCGTCATAGGGCGCGACCGTGCCCTCCTTGACCAGCCACAGCCGGTCGACCGTCGCTTCGATGAGGTGGCGGTCGTGCGAAATCAGCAGCACAGCGCCCGGAAAATCGTTCAGCGCCTCGATCAGCGCCTGCCGCGAATCGATGTCCAGATGGTTGGTGGGCTCGTCGAGGATGAACAGGTTCGGCCCGTCGAAGGCCGACAGCCCCATCAGCAGCCGCGCCTTCTCGCCGCCCGAAAGGTCCTTGGCCGGCGTCGCCATCTTCTCGGTCGATAGCCCGAACTGCGCAACGCGCGCGCGCACCTTCGGCTCCGGCGCGTCGGGCATCAGCCGGCGCACATGCTCGGTCGCACTCTCTTCCGGCCGCAGATCGTCGAGCTGGTGCTGGGCAAAGATGGAAACCTTCAGGCCCGGCGCTATCGTCATGGTGCCGGCATCCGGCTTCAGCCGCCCCGCCAGCAGCTTGGCGAAGGTGGACTTGCCGTTGCCGTTGGCGCCGAGCAGCGCGATGCGGTCGTCGGCGTCGATACGCAGCGACAGGCGCTTCAGGATCGGCTTGCCCGGCTCGTAGCCGACGGCGACGCCCTGCATGGCGATGATGGGGGAGGCGACCGTCTTCACCGGTTCGGGAAAGGAGAACGGGCTCACCATGTCGTCGATGGCCGCCGCGATCGGCTTCATCCGCTCCAGCGCCTTGAGGCGCGACTGCGCCTGCCGCGCCTTCGATGCCTTGGCGCGGAAGCGCTCGACGAACGCCTCCATGTGCTTGCGGGCGGCCAGTTGCTTGGTCCGCTCCTTCTCCTGCAGCGCCAGCTGTTCGCCGCGCTGGCGCTCGAACTGGTCGTAGCCGCCGCGCCAGAAGGTCAGCTTCTTCTGGTCGAGATGGACGATCGAGTTGACCGCCTGGTTGAGCAGGTCGCGGTCGTGGCTGATCAGCAGCACCGTGTGCGGATACTTGGCGACGTAGTTCTCCAGCCAGAGCGTGCCTTCGAGGTCGAGGTAGTTGGTCGGCTCGTCGAGCAGCAGCAGGTCGGGTTCGGCGAAAAGCACCGCCGCCAGGGCAACGCGCATGCGCCAGCCGCCGGAGAAGGAGGAGGCGGGCCGCTTCTGCGCGTCGGCGTCGAAGCCGAGGCCGGCGAGGATGGTCGCTGCGCGCGCCTCGGCGGAATGGGCGTCGATGTCGGTGAGGCGGGTGTGGATTTCCGCGATGCGGTGCGGGTCGGTGGCGGTCTGCTCCTCCTCAAGCAGTTCCATGCGCTCGCGGTCGGCCTTCAGCACGATCTCGATCAGCGGCTCCTCGGTGCCGGGCGCTTCCTGTGCGACCTGGCCAATGCGCGTGTTCTTCGGCAGGCTGATCGACCCGGTCTCGGCCGCCAGATCACCCGTGATGGCACGAAAAAGCGTGGTCTTGCCGGTGCCGTTGCGGCCCACCAGGCCGGCCTTGGTGCCGGCGGGCAGCGTCAGCGAGGCGTGGTCGAGGAGCAGCCGCCCGGCCACGCGCAGCGAAAGGTCGTTGATCATCAGCATGGCGCGGCTTTTGCACTGCACTTTCGAGCCGTGCAAGCCCCGGGCGAAAAGCAAACGGCCCGCGCAAGGGCGGGCCGTCCGTCATGATGCGCGGAAGGGGCGGGCTCAGCGCATCGAGATCATCTGGCAGCGCTCGATCAGGGCGCGATCGTAGCTCGACGGGCTGCCGAGAATGTCGGCGCAGCGGCGCTTGAACCGCGCCGGTTCCACGAGCCCTCGGGCACGCAAGCAATTGGAACAGCGATGATGCCCCATGCCAGGCGGGCGTATAGGATTGTAGAGTTATCCGAAAGGCTAGGCGAATTCGCGGGCACCTTCGCTGCGCTGGAAGGCGACCAGGTCGAGCGTCAGCGAAGGCTTGCCGAGGATCGTCAGCGCCGAATGCGCCTGGCCGCGGTGGTGGGTCTGGTGGTTGAAGAAATGGTCCATCGCAAGCGAAAGCCGCTGCGTGACCGTCGCTGGGCTGGTGATGGTGGTATAGGTGAAGCTCTTCTCCAGCACCTCAGGCGTCAGCCCGTCGACCCAGGCGACGATGCGCCGGTCCTCGCTCTCGCGCTCGGCCCGTAGCACGGCGAGGTCGGTGGAGGTGATGAAGTCGAGGCTCGTGGGGGCGTTGCCGGCTCCGGTAAAGCGCTTCATCCAGACCCGGTCGCCCGCAAGAATATGGTTCAACGTGCCCATCACCGAGCGGAAGAAAACGCCCACATCGCGGCCGAACTCCTCGTCGGTGAGGTCTGCGGCGGCTTCATAGACGCGCTGGTTCGCCCACGCATTGTAGGCCGCGAACATCCGGAAATGCTGGAGCATGGACTTTCCCCGACGAGCACGCTTTATGCTCGGCGCTCATAACGTTTTCAGGGATTTTTGCCAATGCCGATCATACTCTACGAACTTGTCGGGCGCGACCCGGCGCGTCCGTTCAGCCCGCATTGCTGGAAGGCGTTGATGGCGCTGGCTCACAAGGACCTGGCCTTCGAACGGGTGCCGGTGCCGTTCACCTCCGTCCCGCATATCGAGGACGGCGTTTCCAAGACCGTGCCGGTGATCCGCGACGGCGACGCCGTCGTGTCGGACTCCTTCGCGATCGCGCAGTATCTGGAGCAGAAGTACCCGGACCGGCCGACGCTGTTCGGCGGCGAGGGCGGGGTCGCGATGGCGCGCTTCATCGAGCGGTGGTCGCAGCTGACCGTGCATCCCTATCTCGGCGCGGCCGCCCTGACCGATATCCACGCCCGGCTGGCCGAGCCGGACCAGGCATATTTCCGGTCGAGCCGCGAGGCGCGCTACGGCAAGCCGCTGGAGGACGTGACCGCAGGACGGGACGCCGGGCTTGCGACGTTCCGCGCGGCGCTGGAGCCGTTGCGCAGCATGCTGACCTACCAGCCCTTCATCGGCGGTCAGGCGCCGCTCTTTCCCGACTACATCGTATTCGGCGCGTTGCAATGGGTGCGGATCACCTCGCCTTATCGGATGCTCGATCCGAGCGATACGGTCTCGGCCTGGTTCGAGCGCTGCCTCGATCTCTATGGAGGGCTCGGCCGGGGCGTTTCGGCCGCCGCCTGAGGCGGGCTTGGCAAGACGGCGGGGCGGCCTGTATAGAGCCGCCCACAACTCCCGAAACCAGCCGAAGGATTTCCCATGGCCATCGAACGCACCTTTTCCATGATTAAGCCGGATGCGACCAGGCGCAACCTCACTGGAGCCATCACCAAGATGCTCGAGGAAGCCGGCCTCCGGGTCGTGGCATCGCGGCGCGTGTGGATGAGCCGGCGCGATGCCGAGGGATTTTATGCCGTGCACCGCACGCGGCCATTCTTCGACGAGCTGTGCGATTTCATGTCGTCCGGCCCGACCGTGGTGCAGGTGCTGGAAGGCGAGAACGCCATCGCCAAGAACCGCGAAGTGATGGGCGCGACCAACCCGGCGAACGCCGCCGAGGGCACCATCCGCAAGGTGCACGCCCTGTCGATCGGCGAAAACTCCGTGCATGGCTCCGACGCGCCGGAAACCGCCGCGCAGGAGATCCGCTACTGGTTCTCCGACACCGAGATCGTCGGCTGATTTTTTCCTCGCCCAAGGCGCGCCGATCGCGCGGCGCGCCTCGAACTAGGCCGTGCGATTGAAGCGCATGACTTCCGCGCCACCCGCGTCGCGCAGGATGAGCGCGCCGGCATCCAGTTCGAAGCCGGCCACCTTTCCAAGCGCCTGCAGATAGCGGTTTTCCTGCGCCATCACCGGCTTGGCGCCGACCATCCGGGTCGAGACCGGCTGGCCGATCTTCAGGTTGGAGCCGTCGAGGCTGATCGGGGCGGCGTAACGGTTGCAGCCGCCACTGCCGGCGACCCTGCCACTCTTGTCGAACCCCAGTGTGATCGCAGTATCGGGCACCAGCGCCGCGCCCCTAAGCGTGGCGAGCGTCCAGTTGCCCGAAAGTTCGACGGCCGCGACCTTTTGGCCGGCAACGTGTTGAAGCACCAATGCCTGCGGGCCGGCAGACAGCGGCGCCACGCTGTGGTTCTGCGCGGTCGTGAACAGCAGCGAGCCGCCGACGGTGATGCGAGCCTGCAGCGCGTAATTGTCCGCCGACCGAATCGCCTTGGGATCGAAGGGAATCTGGAACGGCACCGGCATACGACCCGCCGGCGTTACGGTCGTCTCGCCGACGATCCGCGCCGTCGCTTCCTGCTGCGAGATGTCGGCAAGCTGGACGGTCAGCTTGGCATCGGGCGGCAGCGCCAGCTTCTCCTTGTAGAAGACCTGGCCGAACAGCTTCCGCTCCTCGGCGGCGAGGTTCATGGGCAGCGCAATGATGCACAGAAGCAGCGGGGTGAGCCCGAACAGCATCAGTTCCACCAGCCTGCCCACCATTGCCGCGCCTCCTAAAACCCTGCCAACATCCAACACCGGATTGCGGTAGTTCGATGGCGGAAGGCGGCCGCACGGTGGGCCTTCGGCTAGCTCTGCGCTGGTGACACCGGAATAATCGACCGACTTCGCGGCTAACTAGCGCCAGCGGCCGGCGGCTTCGTCGTCGCTCGCCTTGGCCTCGACCCAGCCGCCGCTGGCGCCGTCGGCGAGATGTTCCTTCTTCCAAAACGGCGCGCGCGATTTCAGATAGTCCATCAGGAAGTTGGCCGCGTCGAACGCCGCCTGCCGGTGAGCGGAAGCAGTGACGACCAGCACGATGTTCTCGCCGGGCTTGATCATGCCGAAGCGGTGGATGACGGTGATTCCCGACAGCGGCCAGCGTGTCGTGGCTTCCTCGGCGATGGCGCCGATCTCGCGTTCCGCCATGCCCGGATAGTGTTCGAGTTCCAGCGCGGCAAGTGTCCCCGCTTCGTCGCGGCAGAGTCCGCTGAAGGTCACCACCGCGCCGACATCGGTCCTTCCCGCCGCGAGCAGCCCGATTTCGTCGGCGGCGCTGAAATCCTCGTGCTGGACGCTGACGCGAACCGTCGCCGGCATCGCGCTCAGCCTCCGGTCATCGGCGGAAACAGCGCGATTTCACGTGCGCCGGCGATCTTTTCGCCATGGCCGACATGCTCGTGGTCGATGGCAACGCGGATGTGCCTGGCGTGGCGCAGCGCTTCCTCGTAGCCTTCTCCGCGCGACTTCAAGAAGTCCAGCATGTCGCCGACGGTGCTGACCGAAGCCGGCAGCACGATCTCTTCCTCGGCGCGGCCGATGCGCTCGCGCACCCAGGCGAAATAGACGAGCTTCATGGCTATTCGTCCATGATGTGCTTGGCGCCGGCACGGAAATAATCGTAGCCGGTGTAGAGCGTGACGATGGCGGAAATCCAAAGCAGGGCGATGCCGACCTGCGACCAGTAGGGTACTATCTCGTCGCCGGCCGGCCCGAGCAAAAGGAAGGCAATCGCGACCATCTGGATCGCGGTCTTCCATTTTGCCAACTGCGAAACCGGCACGCTGACCTTGAGCGCGGCCAGATATTCGCGCAGTCCCGAAACGAGGATCTCGCGGCAAAGGATGATGATGGCGGCCCAGAGCGACCAGCCGGCGATCGTGCGGTCGGTGTCGGCGGCGAGCAGAAGCAGGCACGTTGCCACCAGAAGCTTGTCGGCGATCGGGTCAAGCATGCGGCCGATGTTTGAGGTCTGCTGCCAGGCGCGAGCAAGATAGCCGTCGAAATAATCGGTCACGCTGGCGAGGATGAAGATGATCAGCGCGGTCCAGCGGGCGAAATCGCTCGACTGCAGCCGCCCCTCGAGGAAGAAGCACAGCGCCACCAGCGGCACCGCGACGATGCGGGCGTAGGTGAGCATGTTCGGAAGGTTGAAGGCACGTCTGGCCATGGGACGTCGTGCGGGTTGATCGCTCCCACTCAAATCAGATGCCGACATTGTGGGTCAACACCCCCGTGATGCTAGTCCAAGCGATTCCACCGGTACGCGATCACCGCTCGTGGAAATGATTGTATATCTGGCGCGCAATCGCGGCGGAAATACCCTCGACCGCCTGCAAATCTTCCATCGCCGCCCGACTTACCGCTTTTGCAGTACCGAAGTGCATCAGCAGCGCCCGTTTGCGGCCCGGGCCGATGCCGGAAATCTCGTCGAGCGGGTTCTTCGCCATCTCCTTCTTGCGACGGGCGCGGTGCGAGCCGATGGCGAAGCGATGCGCTTCGTCACGCAGCCGCTGCACGAAATAGAGCACCGGGTCACGCACCGGCAACACGAACGAATCGCGGCCCTCGACGAAGAAGCGCTCGCGGCCGGCATCGCGGTCGCGTCCCTTGGCGATGCCGATCGCCGCGACGCGGTCGTTGACGCCGAGGTCGGCGAGTATGGCGCGTACCGCCGACATCTGGCCCTGGCCGCCGTCGATCAGGATGAGGTCGGGCCAGGCTGGAAAAGTCTCGGCCACCTCTATTTCGGCATCGTCGGCCGGTTCGACCTGTTCGACAGCTTTGAGTTCCTGCCCCTGCTCCTTCACCAGCCGCGAGAAACGCCGCTGCATCACTTCGCGCATCATGCCGAAATCGTCGCCCGGAGTGATGTCGGTCGAGCGGATGTTGAACTTGCGGTACTGGTTTTTCACGAACCCCTCCGGTCCGGCGACCACCATGGCGCCGACCGCGTTCGTGCCCATGATATGGGAGTTGTCGTAGACTTCTATGCGACGCGGCGCCTTCGCAAGGCCAAACGTCTCGGCTAGCCCGCCAAGCAGGCGCGCCTGCGTCGACGTCTCGGCAAGCCGCCTGCCGAGCGCCTCGCGCGCATTGTCGAGCGCGTGCTGGACGAGATCCTTCTTCTCGCCGCGCTGCGGCACATTGACCGCGACGCGGTGGCCGGCGCGCGTCGACAGCGCGGTGGCCAGCAATTCCTGCTCCTCGACCGCGTGCGAGAGCAGCAACTGCCTCGGGCAGGGCTTGTCGTCGTAGAACTGCGCCACGAAGGAGGAGAGCACCTCGGAAGGCCCCAGCGCCGGGTCAGCCTTGGGGAAGTAGGCGCGGTTGCCCCAGTTCTGGCCGGTGCGGAAGAAGAACACCTGGATGCAGGTCTGGCCGCCTTCCTGGTGGATGGCGAAGACGTCGGCCTCCTCGACCGACTGCGGGTTGATGCCCTGGTGGCTCTGGACGTGGCTCAGCGCCGCCAGGCGGTCGCGCACCACTGCCGCGCGCTCGAAGTCGAGGTCGTCGGAAGCCGCCTGCATGGCGCCGGCGAGTTCCGTCTTCACCTTCTGGCTCTTGCCCGACAAAAAGTCCTGTGCTTCCGCGACCAGCTCGGCATAATCCTCGGGGCCGATCTCGCCGGTGCACGGACCGGAGCAGCGCTTGATCTGGTAGAGCAGGCAGGGGCGGGTGCGCGCCTCGAACACCGAATCCGTGCAGGTGCGCAGCAAAAATGCCTTCTGCAGCGCGTTGATGGTGCGGCCGACGGCACCTGCCGAGGCGAACGGCCCGAAATAGTCGCCCGGCCGCGAGCGCGCGCCGCGGTGCTTGAAGATGCCGGGCGAGGGGTGGTCGCGGGTGAGCAGGATGTAGGGGAACGACTTGTCGTCCCGCATCAGCACATTGAAACGCGGCCGCAACCGCTTGATCAGGTTCGCTTCGAGCAGAAGCGCCTCGACCTCCGTGCGGGTTGTGACGAATTCCATCGTCGCCGTCTCGCGCACCATCCGGCCGATGCGGTTGGTGTGGAAGCGACCCTGCGCGTAGTTGGTCACGCGCTTGCGCAGGCTACGTGCCTTGCCGACGTAGAGCACGTCGCCGGCCGAATTCATCATGCGGTAGACGCCCGGCGCATTCGGCAGCCGCTTCGCCAGCAGCTGGATCACCTCGGCGCCGACCATCCCGGCCGTGTCGCCCTCGTGCGCGTCCCATTCGATGCGCGTGAAGGCGAGTTCCGGCCCGTCGACCGGCGCCGGGTCGGCGAGAATCTCCTCGTCGTCGTCCTCGACCCCGGGCATGAAGCCGGCGACGTCATCGTCGGCGGATGTCTGGCCGGGTATCGGGGCAGGGTCGGCGGTGGGCCGCTTCGCACTCATTCCATCGCTGCCAATACGTCAGGTGTCTGCCATGCGAGATGCTGGCCGCCATCCAGAGCGATCATCTGGCCGGTGATCGATTCCGCCTCCCATAGATAGCGAATGGTCGCGCCGAATTCACCAAGCCGCGGGCCGTGACCCAGCGGCAGGGTGGCGAGTTGCGCAGCGAAGTCGCCTGCGCTCTGGCGCGGGCTGGGCAGCGTCGGGCCGGGGCCGATGGCGTTGACGCGGACGCGCGGTGCCAGCGCCTGCGCCATCGTGCGCGTCGCGGTCCACATCGCACTCTTCGACAGCGTGTAGGAGAAGAAATGCGGGTTGAGCTTCCATACGCGCTGGTCGACGATGTTGACGACCAGCCCGGTCGACCCTTCCGGAAGGCCGGCCGCGAGGTCGCGCGTCAGAGCCGCCGGCGCCTTCACGTGCAGGGCGAAATGCCGGTCCCAGAGTTCCGGATCGAAGCTCTCCACGGTGTCCGCCTCGAACACTGAGGCATTGTTGACCAGCAGGCGAACCGGCCCCAGCCGCTCCGCAGCCCGCGCGGCAAGCGCGTCCACCTGCCGCGGGTCCGTAAGATCGGCGGCGAGCGCTATCGCCGCGCCGCCCCTACCGGTGATGGCGTCGACCACGGCCTGCGCATCTTCGAGGGCGCGGTGGGCATGAACAGCGACGGCGAAGCCGCCGTCGGCCAGATCCTCGGCGATCGCACGCCCGATGCGCCGCGCCGCGCCTGTGACCAGCGCGACTCGCTTCGTTTCAGCCATGGTTTTAAGCCTCTCCGCCGAACCGGCGCCCCTCAAAGACAGACCATCCCGCGCGTTTGGACTTGCGGCGGCAATGTGGCCGTCTGTCCGAAACGGCCGCCGCCGCCCGCGATCCCGTAACAGCGTTGCTGAGATATAGCGCGCGCGGGCCCTTGCGCCAGTTGGCTTGCGGGCCTTCGCCTACGCTCCTGACACTGGGGTGTGTCGGCATCGCAACATCCCTTTTCGGCCGCAAAGGTGCCCGGCTGTCTCCAAATTTCGGGTGCGCTTCCGCCAAATTCGTCGGGCAGATTCTGAACGATTGCGGTGCCTGTGCATTGTCCTCCCACGCATAGGGTGCCTCGAGAAAGAGTGCCTGCGTTCCGGGCAAGGAGTTTCTAGAATGAATGCACCGATGAAGTTTGCACGTCCGGCAGTCGTCGCGATTGGGTTGATTGCGCTTTCAGGTATTGTTCCCGCCCATGCCGCCGACGCGGTGATGGAGGAGCCGCCGGCCGCCCCGATGGAGGTACCGCCGGTCAACACCTGGTCTGGTCCCTATGCCGGCGTGACGCTGGGCTACGGCTTCAGCGGCGACGTCAAGGAGCCGGGCAACGATATCGGCGTCGACGGTTTCCTCGGCGGCGCCTTTGTCGGCTACAATTACCAGGTCGACAATTTCGTGGTCGGCGCGGAAGGCGACCTCGGCTATTCGGGCGTCGACGGCTCGAATGCCGGCACCAATGTCGAGGGCGGCATCGAAGGTTCGCTGCGCGCCCGCCTTGGCTATGCCGTGTCGCCGAATATCCTGCTCTATGTGACCGGCGGTGGCGCCGGCCGGTCCGTCGAACTGCAGCAGGGCGGTGTTTCGGACCGCAACACGCTGCTCGGCTGGACCGCCGGCGCGGGCACCGACATCAAGATCACGGAAAACGTCTTCGGCCGGGTGGAGTACCGCTACACGGATTTCGGCAGCGAGAATTTCACCACCGGCGCCGGCACTCGCGGCGCCAGCGCCAGCGACAACCGCATCGTCTTCGGCATCGGCATGCAGTTCTAGTCCATCGATGCCGCGTTGCGTAACCGAGGGCCGGACCAACGTCCGGCCCTCGGTATTTTTACGTCGGCAGAAGCGCCTTGAGTTCAGGGAAGCGCTCGTCGAAGCGCCTGGCCCACCGCACGAGCTTGGCGCGGCCGCGTTCCCATTTGCCGGCGAACCGCAGGCTTGCGTAGCCGAGGGTAGCGCGCAGCGCGATCTGGCCTGCGGTGACCTTCTTGCCCAGCTTGGGGAGATTATCGTTCAGCCGGTCGAGGGCGCGCTCGACCTTTTCCCATTGCTTGTCCAGCCAGGGCTGGTGCACGATCTCCTCCGGACGGAAGCGCCTCTCGTAGACATGCGCAAGCAGGCAGTCGCAGATGCCGTCAGCCAGCGCTTCCAGCCCCTCGGCTTGCAGCCGCCTGGCCGGGTTGCGGGGATAGAGCGGCGAGCCCGCCGTCATGCGGTTGAGCTGGTGATTGATCGCCCGGCTGTCGAAGACCGCTGTGCCGTCGTCCAGCACCAGAACCGGGATTTTTCCCAGCGGATTGGCGTCGAGGAGCAGCGCCGGCTTCGCGTTGGTGTCGACGACGACCGCCTCCACCGGCACGCCGGCATAGGCGGCCGCCATGCGCACCTTGGCGCTGTAGGGCGAGGCGGAGGAGTAGAGCAGCTTGGGCATTGCTTCCTCGATCTTTTTTTGGATGTGGCGCCGCACAGTAGGAAGGCGTGGCTGGCGCCGCAAAGGGGCCACGCTCAGGGAATGGGTGGCATCAGCATGGCGTTGGCCTTGCATCCGCTCCGGTCGAGCTCGGGGCAGGGACGGAACGCCAGGTCCTTGGTGAGGCAGACACGCACCTCGCGCATGTAGCGTCGGTCGCAGGCGACCGAGATCGCTTCGCGCGTCAGGCCGGGATTGGCGGTCACGAAAGCGTTCTCGATCTCCGGCGGGGAAATCTGCAGATTGCCCGACAGCGATCTGAACTTCGGCGGAATCACCACCTTTTCGCGCGCCGCGCGCAGCACCTCGAAATAGTCGCCCTGCGAAAGCCCCGAGCAGGTGCCGTGCTTGCGCCACTCGTAGCCGATCAGGCCGGCCGACGGCATGATGTCGAGCAGGCCGGTGATGGTGCTGCGGGGCACCTCGCGCTCGCCGACCTTGCAGTCCTCCGGATAGCCGCGCTCGAACTGGGGCCAAAGGCCGTGGACGACGAAGCCGTAGGGTCGGCCGCTGCCGCATTGCTGGCGGTTGGCATCCGCGCCTTCCGCCGCGCAGTAGCTCGGCGACCACGAGAGGGCTAGGACGTAAAAGTCGAAGCCGCTGCCTTGCGGGAGGCTGGCGGCCGCGGCGGGCGTCGCCACGGCGCCGGTCGTCTCGGTCTCGCCTCCGTCCGGCGCGCAAGCCGCGAGAAAGAGCAATGCGACGGCTGCCGAGACTCTTGAGAGGCTCCGCCGGACCAGGGGCTTACGCCTCAGCGCAGGACGCGGCACTGACCGTTGTAGACGAACCAGCGATCGAATCCGGAAACACAGAACTCGACGTTGTCGCCGACGCCTGCTACCCACATGCGATCCTCGATCAGGTAGAAGATTGCACGCTTCTGCCCATCGGACAGCAGCACGCTGGCCGCGCAGTAGCGGCGCGCGATCGGGTGCTCGTCGTCATAGGGAATGTAGCGGCGTTCCTGGATGCGGTTGAAGTCGGTGATCGACACCTGCGGCAGATTGGGGACGTGCTTGACCTGGTAGCGGAACTTGTCCTGGATCTTGTTCAGGATGCGGTGGTCGTCGCAGAGCCGCGCCTCGCGGTCTGTCAGACTGCCCCAGGCGAAAGCGGGAGCCTGGTACGACAGCGTGGCCGCCAATGCCGCCCAAACCGCCACCACGATCGAAAACATGCGGCCCATCCGGCCCTCCAGTAACACGCGCGGCGCAGGCCGCCAACAATGTCGGCGACATTGCTGTGTTCGGCCGGCCGGGTCAAGACGCAGCCTTCTCGCCGGCAAGCCGCTCCACCGACCAGGAAGTGCCGGTTTCGAGCGCGAGCGCCTTGTGCAGGGCCGGCATCAGCGTCGCCAACTCGGCCTCCAGCACGAAGGGCGGGTTGACGATCGCCATGCCGCAGCCGTCGAGGCGCGGTTCTGGCGAGGGACGTCGCACTTCCAGCGCAACATCGATGATGCGCGGAATGCCGCATGCCTTCAGCGCCTCGCGGAAACCGGCGACTGCGGGGCGATCCTTGATCGGGTACCACAGCGTGTAGATACCGGCCGGCCAGCGCCTGTGCGCCCGCAGGAGGCCGTCGATGAGTCGCTCGAACTCGCCAGCCTGCTCGAAGGGCGGGTCGACAAGCACCAGCCCGCGCTTTTCCTTTGGCGGCACCTGCGCCCCGAGCGCCAGCCAGCCGTCCAGTTCGATCACCCGGACATGGTGGTCGCCGGCGAAGAGCGCCTTCAGCGAAGCCGCGTCGTCCGGATGCAGTTCGACGGCGGTGAGTCGGTCCTGCCGGCGGGCGAGCTGGCGGCTGAGCCAGGGCGAACCCGGATACCGGATGAGACCGCCCTCGGGATTGGCTGCCGCAACCGCATCGAGATAGGCGGCGAGCAGTTCGCCGGCAGCGCCTTTCGGCCTGTCGGCGAGCAGCCGGCCGATGCCCGTCTTCCACTCGCCGGTCTTCTGTGCCGCCTCCGAGCCGAGATCGTAGATGCCGACGCCGGCGTGCGTGTCGATGACGCGGTAGGCCGCGTCCTTGCGCTGCAGGTAGACGAGCAGGCGCGCCAGCACCGCATGCTTGACGACGTCGGCGAAATTGCCGGCATGGAAGATATGGCGGTAGTTCATCGTCCGGCGGCCGGCGCGTTGGGATCAGGATCGCGAATGCGATCCATCAGAACCATTCATTCGCCGGGCGTCTACACGCGGGCGCCAAAAAACGCTAGCGTGCGCCGCAATGAACGTCCATTCCAAGCCCGTCATCGGCCATTCGGCCTGTCCCCACGATTGTCCTTCGACCTGCGCGCTCGATGTCGAGATCCTGGCGCCGGACAGGATCGGCCGTGTCCACGGCGCCAAGGGTAACAGCTACACGGCCGGCGTCATCTGCGCCAAGGTCGCGCGCTACGCCGAGCGCGTCCATCATCCCGCCCGCCTGCTGAAGCCTCTGGTGCGCGCCGGCGCGAAAGGCGAGGGCACCTGGAAGGAAGCGAGCTGGGAGGCCACGCTCGACCTCGTCGCGGAAAAATACCTGGCGGCCGAGGCCAAGTACGGCAGCGAGACCGTCTGGCCTTACTTCTATGCCGGCACGATGGGTCTGGTGCAGCGCGATTCGATTCACCGGCTGCGTCACGCGAAGAAATACTCGAACCAGTTCGACAGTTTTTGTATCAACCTCGCCTGGACCGGCTACATGATGGGCACCGGCGCGCTGCGCGGTCCGGACCCGCGCGAGATGGCGAAGTCGGACTGCGTCGTCATCTGGGGCACCAACGCGGTGGTTACGCAGGTCAACGTGATGACCCACGCCGTGCGCGCCCGAAAGGAGCGCGGCGCGAAGATCGTCGTCATCGACGTCTACGACAACGCGACCATGAAGCAGGCCGACATGGGCCTGATCCTGAAGCCCGGCACCGACGGCGCGCTGGCCTGCGCGGTCATGCATGTCCTGTTCCGCGACAATCTCGCCGACCGCGCCTACCTGGAAAAGTTTGCCGACGATGCCGCGGGTCTGGAAGCGCATCTCAGGAACCGCACGCCCGAATGGGCGGCGCAGATCACCGGGCTGGCGGTCGCCGAGATCGAAGCCTTCGCGAAACTGGTCGGCGAGACGAAAAAGACCTTCTTCCGGCTGGGCTACGGCTTCTCCCGGCAGCGAAACGGCGCCATCAACATGCACGCGGCGCTGTCGATTGCCACCGTCACCGGCTGTTGGCAATACGAGGGCGGCGGCGCGTTTCACTCCAACGGCGGCATCTTCAAGTTCGACAAGTCGTTGATGGAGGGAACGAAACTGGCCGATCCGCGCATCCGCCACCTCGACCAGTCGAAGATCGGCCGCGTCCTGACGGGCGATCCCGAGGCCCTCTACGACGGCCCGCCGGTGACCGCGCTGCTGGTCCAGAACACCAACCCCGCCAACGTCGCGCCGGAGCAGCGCCTGGTCGTTGAGGGGCTGATGCGCGAGGACCTTTTCACCTGCGTGCACGAACAGTTCATGACCGACACCGCCAAACTGGCGGACGTGGTGCTGCCGGCGACCATGTTTCTGGAGCACGACGACATTTATCGCGGCGGCGGCAACCAGTTCATCACGCTCGGGCCGAAGCTCATCGACCCGCCGGCCGGGCCGAAGCCGAACCTCTACGTCATCGAGGAACTCGCAAAGCGGCTCGGCGTCGACCAAATGCCCGGCTTCGGACTGACCGAGCGCCAGCACATCGACTTCATCCTCGGCCGGCGCGGTCTCGGCACCTTCGACACGTTCAGCGAGGAGCGCTGGGCCGATGTGCAGCCGGACTTCGCCCAGAGCCACTTTCTCGAAGGCTTTGGCCATCGCGACGGGAAGTTCCGGTTCCGGCCCGACTGGATCGGCCAGGTGGCGCCCAGCAAGCCGCCGAAGTCGATGGGACCGCAGGGCGACGTTTCACGGCTTCCGGAGTTCCCGGACCATGTCGACCTGATCGAGGTCGCGGACGCCGGACATCCCTTCCGCATGGCGACCTCGCCGGCCCGCAATTTCCTCAATTCGAGTTTTTCGGAAACGCCAACGTCGCGGCAGCGGGAAGGTCGGCCGGAGCTTCTTATCCATCCTGACGACGCGGCCGCGCTCGGCATAGCCGCGGGCGACCGCGTCGAGGTCGGCAACCGGCGCGGCGAGATCGTGCTGCATGCAAAGCTGTTCAACGGGCTGGTTCGCGGCGTGGTCATCGCCGAGGGCATCTGGCCGAACGACGCCCACGAACGCGGCGAGGGCATCAACATCCTGGTTGGTGCCGACGCGCCCCCGCCCTATGGCGGCGCGGCCTTCCACGACACCAAGGTGTGGCTGCGTCGCCCGTCCTGATCGCAGCCGTGCGCGGATTGTCTATCAGAAATAGCTAATATACGGCCTCGCATTTCTTGACCGGGCAATCCTTACGATCGGCAGTCGGGATCGTCGTATTGACCGCCGACTGGCGTGAATCGCAGAAGCGGGCGTCGGATACGAAGCGGTCGTAGTTGCGCCTGGCGCGGTTGCCGCTGGTGTCGAAATGCAGGATCGCGGCCCCAAAGGCACGCAATTCCGACTGCACGCGTTCGCAGTCGAGCCGCGCCACGCTGAGCGATGGCTCGGCAACCGCCGGCATCGCGGCAAGCAGGGAGATCGGCACGAGAATTCGGCGCATGAAAGTCCTGGCACATAGATCGGTGCCGAATATCCTCCAACCGGCTGGCGCTTGTCCATGACCGCGGCTCGGAGCTATCAAGATGCTGCCAAGCGGCCCTTCGCGGCTGGCTTTCCATAGGGATCGCCGTGCGGTTGCAAAGCTGATAAAAATAGTCAAGAAATAGGCCGAGGCGCGCAGCGACGCGGCTTGCATAGGCAACATCGGGACAAGGAAGCCCAGCAATGGCGAAGTTTGTGACCAGCGCCGAATTCGACGCCCGCGCAGCATCGGCTTACATTTTCGACACCTTCGTGACGAACTTCTCGCACGAAATCTCGCAGACCAACACCGAAGGCTACGACGGCGTGGTCTATGAGGACTACTTTGCCGTCATCGGCGAGTCCGAAGGGTCTCCGGCGGAGCTTTCCGTGGCGGGCGAGCTGGACTTGAGCGGGCAACCCGAAGGCACGGTTCGGTATCTCTCCGTCGCGCAGAGCGGCCACAATATCTTTTACATAAACGACGGCGAGACGGACCTAGGTTCGCTTGTGCCGCTGTTTTTCGCGCCGGTGACGCCGGGCACCGTCCATCCCGCGCTGCTCCTCGCTCTGGCCGGCGACGACGACATCACGCTGTCTGGCGGCACCGACTATTTCGACGCAGGCACCGGCTTCGACAAGGTGAACTACGATGGCGCGCGCGAGGACTTCACCGTCACGGTGGGCGAGGGCGGCCAGCTGGGCGTCCAGTCCGAGACGGTGGCCGAGGACACCGACACGCTCTTCAACGTGGAAAAGCTCGCCTTCAGCGACGGTTCGCTGGTCTTCGACAGCAGCGCGAATGCCGACTTCGCCTATCGGGTCTATGCGGCCGCCTACGGCCGTACGCCCGACGAGGCCGGGTTCCTGTTCTGGACCGACCAGCTCGACCAGCGCGGCGACGGCCCGCCGGATGCCGACGACAAGGCGTTCATCGCCAGCTTCTTCCTCACCGCCGACGAGTTCAACGACGTCTACGGCGAAAACCCGACCAATGAGGAATACATCAACGGCCTCTACCAGAACGTCCTGCACCGCGAGGCCGACCAGGCTGGCTACGACTTCTGGCTCGGCGTCATCAACGAAGGCCAGGGCCGCGACGACCTCCTGATCTGGTTCACCGACAGCGACGAGAACGTGGCCAACACCGCGCCCGATACCGACAACGGCTTCTGGGTCGGCTGACGGAGCCGCGTACCGGCCGCGGCGGGGGCGCCGCGGCCGAGCGGCGGAACAGGAAGCGGATCGACCCCACCATCGCCGCGCCGCCCGGCGGCTCTCCGGTAAGTCTTCACGCGCATCCGAGATGGGGACCACGCCAGTGCCGGAACCTTTCGGCGCTTCGAGCTTTCATGCCGCACGGATGGAGGTGTCCCATGTTTCGCACTCTTTTTCTGGCAACGCTCGGCTATGCCGCCTACCGCTTCGGCGCGCGTATTATCGCGGAGAACACACCGGGTCGGCGGCCGTTACCGGCGCCGCAAGACTTCGTCCCCTCCGCCGATAGCGACGAGCAGGTGCTGGCATCCGCCGGCATCCACAATAGCTGACGCAACAGCGGCGCCGGACGCCACTGATCCTGCGCGTATCGTATTGCCTCGTGGGGCAACGCAACGTCGTGTCGAGGCGGCCCGGCGCCTGGCGCGGACAGCCCTCATTCGCCACGCTATCCTGTGTGGCGAGGGACCCGTTGCGATGGCTCCTTTGCATCGCGACGTTACAGGCTGTATACGCGGCCGTCGCCAGTAACATGTCGGGCCATCCGCGGCGGCAGCTTCTTGCAAGACGTGCGTAGGCTGGAAAAGAAATAAAGCCGCAGTCGTAGGAAAGTGGTGGCGCGGCTGGGCGTAAGATAGGCCTGACGGGTTGAATTTATACGGTAAAACGACATTGGCGGCTTCGCGCTTCGCCGTCGCGCCGATGATGGATTGGACGGACCGTCACTGCCGTTTCCTCCACCGGCAGCTGTCGCGCCGCGCGCTGCTCTATACCGAGATGGTCGTGGCCGATGCCGTCATCCATGGTGCGCGCGATCGCCTGCTGGGCTTCGACCCGGCCGAGCATCCGCTGGCGCTGCAGCTCGGCGGGTCCGATCCGAAGAAGCTCGCCGAGGCGGCGCGTATCGGCGCGGCGTTCGGCTATGACGAGATCAACCTCAACGTGGGCTGCCCGTCCGACCGAGTGCAGTCGGGCACCTTCGGCGCCTGCCTGATGAAGACCCCCGGCCTTGTCGCCGATTGCGTCGCGGCGATGAAGGCGGCGGTGGCGATCCCGGTGACCGTGAAATGCCGCATCGGCGTCGACGAGCAGGACCCGGAAGTCGCCCTCGATGCGCTCACCGACGGCGTTTTCGCCGCCGGCGCCGACGCGCTCTGGGTTCACGCGCGAAAGGCCTGGCTGGAAGGGCTTTCGCCCAAGGAGAACCGGGACATTCCGCCGCTCGACTACGGCCGCGTCTACCGGCTGAAGCAGAAGGATCCCGGCCGGTTCATCGGCATCAACGGTGGCATTCGCACGTTGGACGAGGCGGAAGAACACCTGCGCCACGTTGACGGTGTCATGCTCGGCCGTGCCGCCTACCAGTCGCCCGGTTTGCTGGCCGATGTGGATCGCCGCATCTTCGGCGACGAACGGCCGGCAGTCGAAATGGCTGCTTTGTTCGAGGCGATGGCGGCCTACGCGCACACGCACATCGCGCGTGGCGGCCGCATGTCGCAGGTCACCCGTCACATGGTCGGGCTGTTCCAGGGCGTGCCGGGTGCGCGCGTCTATCGCCAGATTCTGTCGACGCGCGCCGTGCGCGCCGGGGCCGGGCCGGAAGTGCTCTTCGAAGCGCTGGCCGCGGTCGCCCAAGCCGAGGAGCGCGCGGCCTAAAGATAATCAGTCGCGCAGGATCATGCGTTCGCCGCGCACGTCGAAGCCGCTCAGCGTGTCGATGAAGTTCATGCCGAGAAGCGTCTGTTCAAGTGCACCGCGCTCGGCGACCAGCAGTGGCATATCGCGTCGCGTTATGGCGCCGATGCTGATCTCGGCGGCCATCACGCGCGCGGCCTGGGCAGGCCCGTTGGCGGTGCGCACCGGAATGCCGAAGCTCAGCGAGCCGGCGTCGAAGCCCGCCTTCACAGCATCGTTGAATGTCAGCACGGTGCTGGTCGCGCCGGTGTCGACCATGGCGAAAATCTCGTGGCCGTCGACGCGGATGCGGCCGCCGAAATGGCCGTCCGGCAGCTTGTCGAGGGTCACCGTTGTGCGACCCTCGGCATCGGTGACCGACAGCGGGCTGCCGGGTACGAGGCCCGCCGTCATCCGGCTGGCGAAGTCCTGCAGCTCGTAGCGATACTGGTAGCCGGCGACGAGCGCGAGGATGATCAGCATCCAGGCGGCCAGCGTGCGCGCGACATGCCCGAGCCGCATGCCGGAGCCCATGATGCCGGCCGCGACGACCGCGCCCCAGACGCCGAGATAAAGCGCATGGCCGAACGCGTCGTTGTCGAGGCCGAGGGTGGATCCCTGCTCGTGGTTCAGCACCAGGACGATCAGGCCGCCGCCGATGATCGCCAGGATGATCCAGAGCGCTCGCGAGGAGCTAAACATCGCCGCCGCGCTCGCGGGCCATGCGCGTGCGCCGGGTCTCGCGGCGAGGGCGGCGCTCCACCGTCTCCAGCCGCGCCGGCAGCAGGCTCATCACCGCGCGCCGGTCCTGCGGCGTCATTGCAAACCAGGCGCCGATCTCTTCGCGCGTGCGCCCGCAGCCGAAGCAGTAGCCGGTCTTCATGTCGATGGAGCAGACCAGGATGCAGGGTGATTCGATGGCGGTCATGCCGGGGCCTTCGTTCGGCATCCAAATGGGACACGCGGTGCGCCGATGCAAGTGCCACGGGGCGCAAGCCATTGTGCCCGCGCTGCGCCCCCTGTATCCCGCCAGCGCGACATGGAAATTTCCGGCATGGCCAGTGCACTCCCATTTGACGATTTCCGCGACCTCATACGGCGACTGCCTGCCGGCGACGAGGCGGCGGGCGAGCGCGTGCGCACGCTCCTGCGCCGGGCCGGAGCAAAGGACTTCGGCCGGCTGGAGGAGATCGCGGCATGGCTGGCGACCTGGAGCGGCCGCGCCCCGCCGGTCGTGAACCGCCCGCTGGTGGCGCTCTTTGCCGGCACGCACGGCATCGCCGCTCGCGGCGTCACGCCAAACGGCCCGGACTGGACCGCGGGACGCGTGGAGATGTGTGCGGCAGGCGGTGCTGCGATCAACCAGTTCTGCCTTGCCGGCGACCTCGGGCTGAAGGTGTTCGACCTTGCTTTGCATCTGCCGACCGCCGACTTCTCGGTCGAGCCGGCGCTCGACGAGCGCGGCTGCGTCGCCACCATGGCGTTCGGCATGGAGGCGATCGCCGGCACCGATCTGCTGGCGATCGGCGACATCGGGGCGGGCGGCTCGACAGCCGCCGCCGCGATCCAGTCGGCGCTGCATGGGGGCAAAGGCGCGGACTGGGCAGGCCCGGGTTCGGGCGCCGACGCCGCAATGATCGGGCGCAAGGCCGAACTGATCGACGTCGCACTGGCGCTGCACGCCGCCCATCTCGGCGATCCGCTCGAAATTCTGCGCCGGTTCGGCGGTCGCGAGTTCGCCGCGATCGCCGGCGCGATCGTCGCCGCGCGGATGGAGAAGGTGCCGGTGATTCTCGACGGGCCGGCGGCTTTCGCCGTGGCCTCCGTCCTGCATCGGCTGAACCCTGCGTCGCTCGGCCATTGCCTGCTGGCGCAGGTGCCGACCGAACCCGGCTGCAAGCGCGTCGCCAAACTGCTCGGACTGGAGCCGGTGCTCGATTTCGGAATGGGGGCAGGCGAGGGAACCGGCGCGGCACTCGCCGCCGGCATCGTGAAGGCGGCCGCGCTCACTGCGTCGGGCCTGGCCGCGACAATACGCTAGCTTTAGCGCCGGCGCGCCGCCATCGCGGTCGCGACTTCTTTGGTCGGCATGGCGGGCAGCACCTCCATCACCCGCGAGCTGGGGAAAATGGCGATCGCCTCGGTGCCCTCGCGCAGCTTGGAATGCAGCTCGAACTCGCCGCCGTGCATGGCGAGCAGCCCCTGCACGATCGGTAGGCCAAGGCCGGTTCCCTGCTCGGCGCTCTTGATGGCGATGGAGCCCTGGCCGAACGCCGAAAGCACGATCGGAATTTCGTCGGCCGGGATGCCGGGGCCGTTGTCGCGCACCGACACATACTGGCCGCCGCCCGCCGTCCAGCCGACCCGCACCTTCACCTCGCCGCCCGACGGCGTGAACTTGATCGCATTGGAGAGCAGGTTGAGCGTGATCTGGCGCACGGCGCGCTCGTCGGCGAACAGCCTGGGCAATGTCGGCTCGAACTGCTGCAGGATGCGGATATCCTTGTTGCGCGCCTTCAACTCCATCATGTGGCAGCACTCCTCGACGAGATGCGCCAGGTTCACCGCCTCCTCGTTGAGCTGGTAGCGGCCGGCTTCGATGCGCGACAGGTCGAGAATCTCGTTGATGAGGTGCAGCAGGTGTTGTCCCGATTCGTGGATGTCGTTCGCATAGTCGCGGTAGGTCTGGTTCTGGATCGGTCCCAGTACCTCCTTGGCCATGACCTCGGAAAAGCCGAGGATGGCGTTGAGCGGCGTGCGCAGTTCGTGGCTCATGGAGGCCAGAAAGCGCGACTTGGCGAGATTGGCGTCTTCCGCCCGCCTGCGCGCCTCGTCGGACATCGCCTTCGCCGTTTCCAGTTCTGCGATAAGAGCGTCCTTTTCCGAGCGGAAGGCAAGGAACATGACGGCGGAACTGTAAAGATGGCCGGCGACATAGGAGAAAAACGGCAGCGACACGACCAAAAGGCCGATCATGATGCCGTCGATCGGCTGCCAGTAGCGGACGCCGACATAGGCATAGACGAGCACGGGCACCACGAAGGTCACGACCAGCGCCCCGCGCAGCGACGAGGCGATGATCGCCGTGGCCGCGATGGCCAGAAGAAGCACGACCGCCTTGACCACCGAGAACTGGTCGATCCTGCAGGCGTCGCATTCGATGGAGGCGAAATAGGCCCAGCCCAGACCGCTGATGAAATGTGCGATCAGGAAGATCCGCGCGGTGCCGACCGGATCCATAGCCGTGATGTCGGCCCGATCGGTACGGCGCGCGACGAAGGCAAGCCCGGCGTAGCAGGTGACGCTGACCAGCGCCCAGACCAGGATCTGCGTGGTCATGCCGACGAAGGAACCGGCCGCGGCGATGACCGCCACCATCAGCGGAATCGCCGCGGCGCTGTGCACCATGGCATGGGCGTGCAGCTTCAGGAGTTCGCGATCGAACGCCGGATTGCCGACCTTCTGGGCAAGCCGGTCGCGGGTCTTGCGCACCGTGCGGGCCACGTCGCTGTTGCGATGAGCCTTCCTGCGGTCCACAATGATCTTGTCCGCCGTGCTTGCGCGCTGCAAGGCCATGATTGTTTTCGGCTAATTCCAGTCGGGCGTTCGGGAGTCCTCAGGCTATGCGGGAATGATTAAGAGACTGTTTGCCATATGAGCCGAATGGCCGTTTCCCGCCCGCCGGCGCGACGCCGAAGCGGCCTGAGACTGGGGCTCGACATCGCGCTCGCGGCCGCGATTCTCGGCCTTCTGGCGTTGGTTTCCATGCGTGTCGACCGATTTTCCACGCGGCAGGTGGACGGGGTTGCGACGGTCAATGACGGCGACAGCCTGACGCTTCGCAACGAGCGGATTCGGCTCCTCGGCATAGACGCGCCGGAATACGACCAGACCTGCCGCAAGGACGGCGCGGCCTATCCCTGCGGCCGGCAGGCGCGGGCCGCGCTGGTCGGGCTGATCGGCGGCCGACCGGTTTCCTGCGGCGGCTGGGAGCGCGACCGCTACGGCCGCCTGCTCGCCTCCTGCAAGGCCGGCGAGACCGAACTGAACCGCGCGATGGTCGAGCGAGGCTGGGCCGTCGCCTACGGCGATTTCGCCGAGGTGGAGACGGCCGCCAGGCGACGCGGCGCTGGACTGTGGGCTGGCGAGTTCGACCGCCCACGCGAATGGCGCACCATGCACGGCTCGCTCGCCGAGGCCGAGCATGATTTTCTCGGGCGGATAGGCAACTGGCTGCGCGCGCTGTTCGGCTCGCCCGCGGCATGAGGGCCCGGATCGGCATGGGAGGACCGCGATGAAACTGTTCGACGGGGGCAGGGCGCCCAACCCGCGGCGCGTGCGCATCTTTCTCGCCGAGAAGGGCATCAGCGTTCCGCTTGTGCCCGTCGACATGGGGGCGATGGGCCATCGCAGCGAGGAGGTCGCGTCGCGCAACCCGCTGATGCGCCTGCCGGTGCTGGAACTCGACGACGGTACGATCCTCACCGAGACGGTAGCGATCTGCCGCTACTTCGAGGAATTGCACCCGGAGCCCCCGCTTTTCGGCACCGGCGCGCTCGGCAAGGCAAAGGTGGAGATGTGGCAGCGGCGCATCGAGCTGAACCTGTTCCTGACCGTTGCCAACGCCTTCCGGCACCTGCATCCGGCCATGAAGGATTGGGAAGTGCCGCAGGTACCCGAATGGGGCGAGGCCAACAAGCCGAAGGCGCTCGACTTCATGCGCCTGCTGGACGCCGAGCTTGCCTCGCGCGAATTCATGGCCGGCGATGCCCATTCGATCGCCGACATCACCGGGCTCGTCGCGGTCGACTTCATGAAGCCCGCCCGCATCGAGATGCCGGCGGAGCTGACGAATCTCCGCCGCTGGTACCAGGCGATCTCGGCGCGCCCGAGCGCAAAGGCCTGAATTGACGGCAACCGACCTCGGCGCGCTGGCGGCACGCATCCGCGCATGCCGCATCTGTATCGACGCGCCTATGGGCAAGCCACTGCCGCACGAACCGCGCCCGGTGGTGGTGCCGTCGGCGACGGCAAAAATCCTGATCGCGGGGCAGGCGCCCGGCACAAAGGTCCACGCCAGCGGCATCCCCTTCAACGACGCTTCGGGCGACCGTCTGCGCGAATGGCTGGGTGTCAGCCGCGAGGAATTCTACGATCCGGCGCTGTTTGCGATGGCGGGAATGGGGTTCTGCTTTCCTGGCCAGGACAGCCATGGTTCCGACCTGCCGCCGCGGCGCGAATGCGCGCCCGCATGGCGCGCCGAACTGCTTGCGGCGATGCCGCAAATCGAACTGGTGCTGGCGGTCGGGCTCTATGCGCAGGCCTGGCATCTTCCGCCGGAAAGGCGCCACGGTTTGACGGAGACGGTGGCCGACTGGCAGGCGATCGTGGCCGCAACGGTGCGGCCGAAGGTGCTGCCCCTGCCGCATCCATCCTGGCGCAATACTGGTTGGATTCGCCGCAATCCATGGTTCGAAACCGAATTGCTCGAATTTCTCCGGACGGAAATCGCGGCACGCCTCGGCCCGCATCGGCGCAAATTATCCCTGTCAATCGATGGATTGTGAAGAATTTCTTTCTTGTCTTTGGTATATTTCACGGGGATTATGGAAGCTGATTTCTCCCCGGAGTTTTGTATGGACCGCCTCGACCGAAAAATTCTTCGCCTCCTGCAGGAGGATGCCACGCTCGCCGTGGCCGACGTCGCCAAGAAGGTCGGGCTGTCCACCACCCCCTGCTGGCGGCGCATCCAGAAGCTCGAGGAAGAGGGCGTCATCCGCCGCCGCGTTGCGCTGCTGGACCCGGGCAAGATAAATGCGCGCGTCACCGTCTTCGTGTCGATCCGCACCAATTCGCACAGCCATGAATGGCTGCGGCGTTTCTCGGAGGTCATTCAGGATTTTCCGGAGGTCGTCGAATTCTACCGCATGAGCGGGGATGTCGACTACCTGCTGCGCGTGGTCGTGCCGGACATCGCGGCCTATGATGCCTTCTACAAGCGCATGATCGCGAAGATAGAAATCCGAGACGTCTCCTCCTCCTTCGCGATGGAGCAGATCAAGTACACCACCGAGATGCCGCTGGACTACATGGTGCTTGACAAGGAGTCCGGCGCGAACGCCGCCTGAGCCGAGAACTCAGGCGCCGTCCGCCTTCGCGGCCTTGCGCTCGAATCGCGCCTTCGTCTTCTCGTTGGTGAGTTCGCGGACGGCTTCCCTGCCGGTCCGGCGCGCTGTCTTGTCCGGCGATGCGGCGAGCTTCTCCGCCGTCGCAAGGGCCGCGGCGTTGAGCGTGGGCGAGCGCTTGCCGATGCTGCGCAGCGCCCAGCTCACCGCCTTCCTGACGAAGTTGCGCGGGTCGGTCGCGTGCGCCTCGACGAGCGGCAACAATCGAAGGAAGGTTTCCTCCGGCTCCTTTTTGCGGTGCACCGCCGACCACGCCATCATGGCGAATGCCGTGCGCCGGACGAATTCGCGCTCGTCGTCGGCGAACTCGACGAGCAATTCGCGCCAGTGATCGGTATCGACGAACAGGTCGGAAACGCCGTCGACGATGTCCCAGGAGTCGAACTCCGCCGCCCAACACCTTGCATCCTCGGCGGAAAATCGCTTCGGATCGGCGGTCAGCGAAGCGATGAACCGGGCTTCGGTGATGCCCGAAGCCCACAGCTCGAAGGCGCGTTCGTGGTTGCGCTTGATCTGTTTTGCGATCTGCCGCTGCACCCCGTGCGAGATGCCGAGCGCGCGGTCGATCTTGATGCCGTAGCGCTTCAGGCCCTGCCGGTTGTCCTCCGAGCCGAGGCTGCGCAGATGCGCAATCACCTCGGCCGCGGTGGAGGCAGGCGTGAGCATTTCTTACCGGGCGAGCCGCGCGAGCAGCGAGGACGTATCCCAGCGGCGGCCGCCCATCTTCTGCACTTCCTTGTAGAACTGGTCTATCAGCGCCGTGACCGGCAGCACCGCGCCGTTGCGGTCGGCTTCGCTGAGGCAGATTTCGAGGTCCTTGCGCATCCAGTCGACGGCGAAGCCGAAATCGTACTTTCCCGCGATCATCGTCTTGTGGCGGTTCTCCATCTGCCAGGAGCCTGCCGCCCCCTTGGAGATGACCTCGACCACCTTCTCCATGTCGAGCCCGGCCCTGGTGCCGAAGTGGATGCCTTCCGCGAGCCCCTGCACGAGGCCGGCGATGCAGATCTGGTTGACCATCTTGGTGAGCTGGCCGGCACCCGCCGGTCCCATCAGGCCGACCATGCGCGCATAGGCCGAGATCACCGGCTGCGCCCTGGCAAACACGTCCTCGCGGCCGCCGACCATGACGGTGAGCACGCCGTTTTCGGCGCCGGCCTGGCCTCCCGACACGGGCGCGTCGAGGCTGTCGAAGCCCGCCGCCTCGGCCGCCGCGGCGAGTTCGCGCGCGACCTCCGCCGATGCCGTCGTGTTGTCGATATAGATCGCGCCCTTCCGCATCGACTTGAAGGCGCCGTCGGGGCCGGTGGTCACGGAGCGCAGGTCGTCGTCGTTGCCGACGCAGGTGAAGACGAACTCCTGGCCCTCGGCGGCCTTGGCCGGCGTCGACGCCGTCTTGCCGCCGTGCTGGGCGACCCATTTCTCGGCGCGCTCGGCGGTACGGTTATAGACGGTCACCTCGTGGCCACCCTTGTTGCGGAGGTGCCCCGCCATCGGATAGCCCATGACGCCGAGGCCGATAAACGCGACTTTTGTCATTGTTGGATCCTTCATGCCGGATACGCGGTCGGCGCTTCCTTACAGCATGGTGGCCGCCTCGCAAATGCCGGCGGGAATGTCGCGCATGTCAGCGTTTGAGGTGGCGGGTCAGCCGGCGTTCCACGAGTTCCGTGGCGTAGCTCAGCGCCTGAACGATGATGAAATAGATGATCGCGGCCCAGATATAGGTCTGGAAATCGTAGGTGCGGGAATAAGCGAGTCGCGTCGCCCACATCAGTTCGTTGACCGTGATGATGGCAGCGACAGCAGACCCCTTGATCATCAGAACGAATTCGTTTCCATAGGGGCGCAGCGCCACCATCGCCGCCTGCGGGAAGATCACCTTCCAGAAAGTCTGCATCTTGTGCAGTCCAAGCGAAGCGGCGCCTTCCCATTGTCCGCGCGGCACACTCTGTATCGCGCCGCGGAAGATCTCGGCCTGGTAGGCCGCCGTATTCAGCGAGAACGCGAGCAAGGTGCAGAACCACGCCTCCCGGAAAAATACCCACAAGCCTACTGTCTCGAAAAGGGGCCGAAAGGCTCCCGCGCCGTAGTAGAAGAGGAACAGCTGGGCAATCAGCGGCGTGCCGCGGAAGAAGTAGACATAGGCGTACGACAGACCGGCCGCGACCGGGTTGTGCGACATTCGCCCGAAGGTGATCGGGATCGCCAGGATGCCGCCGGCCACCATGGACGCGGCGGTCAGCGCAAGCGTCATGCCGAGCCCGCTCAGGTAGCGTGGGCCGTACTGCTCGACGAGCTCCTGATTCCAGCTCGTCGCGAGATAGAGCGCGATGCCGAGGCCTGACGCGATCCACAGCGCGACGAGGACGTGTCCGACGATGCGGGTGCGCGTCCAGCGCCGTGCAACGACGGGCGGACGCTCGACCCCTTCAAAGGCCATCGCGGTGCTCATCGTCGTGGACTCTGTCCGACGTAACGTTCCACGGCCCGGATTCCGAACGACGAGATGATCGAAAGAATGAGGTAGAGCAGCGTCGCGTAGCTGTAGAAGAGAAAGGCGTGCTTGGTGACACGCGCCGCGATATTCGCCTGCCGCAATATGTCGGCGAGGCCGATCACCGAAATGATAGCGGTGTCCTTGAGCAGGATCAGCCAAAGGTTGGCGAGGCCGGGCAGGGCAATGCGGATGAGCTGCGGCAGGACGACGAGCCGCATGGTGCTGCCATAGGTGAGGCCGACGGCGTAGCCGCCCTCGTACTGCCCGGGAGGGATGGCGCGGAAGGCCGACAGGAAAACCTCGCTCGAATAGGACGACAATACGACGCCCAGCGCGAACATTCCGGCCACGAAACTGTTGATCTCGATCGGCTGCTCATGCCCCATCGACTTCAGCACCTGCTGCAGGCCGATCTGCGCGCCGAAATAGATCAGGAAAAGGACGACGAGTTCCGGCAGGCCCCGGAAGATGGTCGTATAGATGTTGGCCGCAAGGCGAACGGACTTTTCACCTGACTGCTTGGCAAGGGCGACGAAAAAGCCGATCAGGAGCCCGATCGGCAAGGTTGCGAGAGCCAGCGTGACGGTGACAAACACGCCCCAGGCCATGTCGTCCGACCAGCCCTCGGCACCCCAGCTGAGAAGTGTTCCGGTGCTTTGTCCCATCGGCTCCGCGTCATCATCGCATCAGATGCAGTGCGGGCGCGGCGGCGGTTTCGCGCCGCCGCGCTTCGGAGTCGGTCAGGAATCGCCGCCGTAGACGTCGAAGTCGAAGTACTTGTCGTTGATTTCCTTGTACTTGCCGTTGGCGCGGATGGCGTCGATGGCCGCGTTGAACTTGTTGACGAGATCGGTCTCGCCCTTGCGAACGGCGATGCCGGCGCCCGGACCATGGATTTCCGGCACCGGCGTGATCGCTCCCACGATCTTGCAGCAGGCGCCGTCGGGGGTCTTCAGCCATTCCGTGAGCACGGTGATGTCGTCGCTGACGGCGTCGAGGCGGCCGTTCGCCAGATCGAGCATGAACTCCTGGCTGGTCGGGTAGGTTTTGATCGTGGAGTCCGTGTAGGTCTTTTCGGCGTAGTTGAAGTGTGTCGTGGAACTGGCGACACCGATCGTCTTGCCGGCCAGGTCTTCCTTGGTCACGCCCTTGATGTCGGTATCCTTCGGCGCGACGACCGCGGGCGGCGTGTTGTAGTACTTATGCGTGAAGTCGACCTTTTCGGCGCGTGCCGGGGTAATCGACATCGAGGCGATGATGGCGTCGAATTTCCCGGCCTGCAGCGCCGGGATGATGCCGTCCCAATCCTGCGTCACGAAGGTGCATTTCGCCTTCATCTCATCGCAAAGCGCGTTGGCAATGTCGATGTCGAAACCCTCGAGCTTGCCGTCGGCCGTCAGGTTGTTGAACGGGGGATAGGCGCCTTCGGTGCCGATCTTGAGTGTGAGGTCCTGCGCCTGGGCGGCCCCGAGGCCGATAACCAGCGCGGCCGCCGACGCGGCCAGTGAAAAACGCGCGAATATACGCATGATGTTCCTCTCGGTTATTGAGGCGGCCGCGGCAACGCGCGGCGCCGGGGCGGTTCTTCCTTCGCCCTCGCACGATATTCCCACTGTTTTTGAGGCAAATGCAACCGCAAAAGCCTTGCCGGCCAAGCGTTCCGATGCCGCTGCGTCAGGGCTCGACGATCATTTCTCAAGCGTGGACAGGATAAAGTCGGCTATTGCTTCGACGTCGTCGAGGTCGAAGACCGGCAGCGTTTCGCCCGCCTGCGGATGGTCGGCGGCGACCGCGAGAATGGTCGGATCGGCAGGCGCCAGGCGCTCGACATTTGCTGCGCCAAGACGCCGGGCCTCGATTTTCGGATGGGCCTCGCGCTTATAGCCTTCGACCAGCACGAGATCGCACGGCGACAGCCCGGCGAGGATCACGCCGAGATCCGGCTCGGTTTCGTCGCGCAGTTCGTGCATGATCGCATAGCGCCGGCCGGACACGATGGCGACCTCGCTGGCGCCCGCAAGGCGATGTCGATGGCTGTCGGTGCCGGGCTTGTCGATGTCGAAATCGTGGTGCGCGTGCTTGACGGTCGAGATGCGCAGGCCCCGTCGGACCAACGTCGCGACCAGCCGCTCGGTCAGCGTGGTCTTGCCGGAATTCTTCCAGCCGGTAATGCCGAAGACAGGATTGCTCATCGCCCGCTTCCTGCCACGACTTCTGCCGCGGCCGAAAGGTCTTCCGGCGTATTGATGTTGAAGAACGGGTCGAGACCGGTCACCGCGTCGTCGCCGAAGTCGACGGCAACGAACCCTCGCGCTTCGATGAAGTCCATCACGCGGCCGTTCCGCTCATCGGCAAGATGGAGAGCGAGCGGATCGCGCAAGCCGGCCGGCCAGAGTGAGAACACCGGATGCAGGCGTTGGCGCGAGTGGGCGACCGCAATGCGGCCTCGATGCGCCTTGGCCGCTTCGGCGAGCCGTTGGACAAGGTCGAGCGGGAAGAACGGCGTGTCGACCGCGACGCTCGCAATGAAGGAGGCGCCCGTTTCGGTCGCCATCCACTCCAGTCCCGCGAGGATGCCGGCGAGCGGGCCGCGAAAGCCGGGGATCGTGTCAGCGAGGACGGGTACCGGGCACATGGAAAGCCGCGCGCGGTCGCCGTTGGCGCTGATCGCGGTCGTGGAAACCTGCGGGGCGAGGCGGGCGAGCGCCCGTTCGACGAGCGTCGTTCTGCCGAGGCGGATCAGCGCCTTGTCCGCGCCGAGCCGTGAGCCACGGCCGCCGGCAAGCACCAGTCCGCTGACCGCAGATCCGGTCATCGGGCCGCCCGGCTCATAGCGCGCCCTCGCGCCTTGAGATCGACAGCGACCACAGCGCCGTGGCAATCGCGCCCGCCGAGCTCAGCGCCATCACGATCAGCAGCGGGTAGGGGCCGCTCTGCGGCGACAGCCACGCGCCGGCAAGCACGCTCATGGCCGCGCCGCCGACGAGTTGCATCGCGCCGCCGAGCCCGGAGGCCGAGCCGGACAGTTTCGGCTGCACGCTGACCAGGCCGGCCATGGCGTTGGGTAGGGCGAAACCGTTGCCCAGGCCGAGCAGGATCGCCGGGCCGAACAGCGACAGCGGATGCGCGAAGCCGGCAAGGAACAGCCCGACCGAGATCGCCGCTCCGACCACGCAGAAAGCGTTGCCGGCGATCATCATGCGGTCGATGCCGACGCGCCGCGAGACACGCGTGGTGACGAAATTGCCGAGCAGGTAGCCGATCGAGATTGCGGCGAAGTAGAAGCCGTATTCGGATGGCGTCATGCCGAGCATGTCCGAGGCGATGTAGGGGGCTCCGCCAATGAAGGCGAAGAAGGCGCCGGAGGTCAATGCCGCGGTCAGCGTGTAGGCCCAGAAGCGTTTGGACGAAAGCAGCGCCGGATAGGCCTGCAACTGCCGCGACAGGCTGGCGCTGAGGTTGCGGTTTGTCTCGCCGAGGTCGGCGAAGACGAGCACCGTCGCCAAAACACCGAAGGCGAAGGTGAACCAGAAGGTCGCCTGCCAGCCGAAATGCTCGTCGAGCAGACCACCGATCATCGGCCCGATCATCGGGATGATCGTCATGCCCATGGTGACGTAGCCGATGCGGCTCGCCGCCAGCGCGGCATCCACGGTGTCGCGGATGATGGCGCGTGAGACGACCATTCCGGCGGCGGAAAATGCCTGCAGAAGGCGGCAGGCGAGCAGGATCTCGATGGTGGGAGCGAAGGCGGCCGCCAGCGTGCCCACCAGGAACAGCATGAAGCAGGCGAGCAGCACCGGTCTCCGGCCGAATCGGTCCGAGGCCGGGCCGATCAGCAGTTGCAGCACGCCAGTCGCGACCAGATAGAGGGAGACCGCGAGCTGGACGACCGCGTAGTCGGCTTGGAAATAGCGTGCCATCGCCGGCATCGAAGGCAGGAATATGTTGATCGCCAGCGCGCCGGTGCCGGTCGCGGCCACCAGCGTGACCAGGTGAGGCGGGGAGCGGCGGTCGAGGAAATCCGCCACCGCTCAGAGCCCGTCGGGTGCCATGCTGGCCTGGGTGGATTCCGCGACGATCTTGTGCCGGCCGACCAGCCGCTCGCGGTAGAGGGTGTAGAGGCCGGACCCGACCACGATCGCGGCGCCTGCCACCATCGTCGCCCCGGGAACGTCGCCGAACATTGCGAATCCGAGGATCATCGACCAGAGCAGGGCCGTGTATCGGAACGGCGCCACGAAGGAGATGTCCCCGGTCCGCATCGCCTGGATGATGAACTGGTAGCCGATCAATAGCAGTCCGGCGCCGCCCGCGATCATGAGCGTGGTGTCGCCGCTCATCGGCGTCCAGCCGCCCATCGGGCCGACCAACACCACACCGCACACGGTAACTACCACCGCCGTGCTGGTGGAAATGAGCAGGGTCGGAATGTGGGGCGGCACCACGCGGGTCGCCAGGTCGCGAACGGCGCAGAACGCCACGCAAACCAGGGTCAGCACCGAGAACGGACTGAATGCGTCGGTGCCAGGCTGCACGATGATCAGCACGCCGAGGAAGCCGGCGAGGATAGCCAGCCAGCGCCGCCAGCCCACCGGCTCGGAAAGGAACAACGCGGCGCCCATCGTGACGGCGAGCGGCAATGCCTGCAGCACGGCCGAGACGTCGGCGATGGGCAAATGCGAGAGCGCGATCAGGAAAGTGACCGACCCAGCCGCCTCGCAGGCGCCGCGCAGGATCACCATCGGGTGCATCAGCATCGAAAGCCGCGACAGCGCGCCCTGGCGCCACGCGATCGTCCCGATCACCACCGAGGCGAAGATGCCGCGCACCAGCATCACCTGACCCATGTTCATGGACAAGGATGCTGACTTGGCGATCGCGTCGTTCATCGTGAATCCCGCCATCGAGATGCACATGAACAGCGCGGCGCGCATGTTCGGGGAAAGTGGCACGACCATTTGCGTCCGGCTTGCAGACGGCATGTAGCAGGCGAAGCCGAAACAGCAACGTCAATCAACTGGTCCAGTTGCGCGGAAAAACCGCGCTTTTCCCCCCGGTCAGTTGGCCGGGGTCAGCACTTCCGTGCCGTTGCCGTCCTGCCCGGCGATGGTCCACAGGCCGTGCATGGTGCCGTCATCGGCGACCTTGTAGACAACCAGCCCGGTCTTGTCGCCGAGCACATAGGCGGCGGCGAAGGAGTCGTCGTTGCGCATGCAGATGCCCTGCGAGGTGGTCCCCCCGGTCGTCCACTCGATGATGCAGGTCGTCTGGCTGGTCAGCGTGATCTCGGCGGTGCCCTTGTAGGCAGAACCGTTGAAGTTGGTTCCGTCGACAGTGTAGGTGCCGCCGATGTCCTGGGCGGCGGCGGGCAGTGCGAGCGCAAGCAGGAATGCGCCCGGCAGAACGGTCTTGAGCATCAGGTCCCCCCAACAAATGACGTTGCGGCAGGGACCGTAAACGGCTTTGGCTGACAGGTAAACGGGGACCGAGCGCGGCCTTGCGTCGAGAAAAAAATCAGCCGCCGGTGACGCTCATGTGGCGCGAGACGGACGGGCGGCTGGTGCGGCGGTCGATGACAAAGTCGTGGCCCTTCGGCTTACGGCCGATGGCTTCATCCACCGCCAGCGAAACCAGATCGTTCCCCTCCGAAGCGCGTAGCGGGGCGCGCAGGTCGGCGGCGTCCTCCTGGCCGAGACACATGTAGAGCGTGCCGGTGCAGGTGAGCCGCACGCGGTTGCAGCTTTCGCAGAAATTGTGGGTCATCGGCGTGATCAAGCCCAGCTTGCCGCCGGTTTCCGCGACCTCGACGTAGCGTGCGGGGCCGCCGGTCTTGTAGGGAATGTCGGTCAGCGTGAACTCACGCTCCAGCCGCGCGCGCAGCAGCGAAAGCGGCAGATACTGGTCGGTGCGGTCGGCATCGATCTCGCCCATCGGCATGGTCTCGATGACGGTGAGGTCCATGCCGCGGCCATGCGCCCAGCGCATCAGGCCGGGAATTTCTGCATCGTTGAAATCCTTCAGCGCCACCGCGTTGATCTTGATCTTCAGGCCGGCCGCCTGGGCCGCGTCGATTCCCTCGATAACCTTGCCGAGATGGCCCCAGCGGGTGATCGCGCGGAATTTCTCGGGATCGAGCGTGTCGACGGAGACATTGATGCGCTTCACGCCGCAATCGGCGAGTTCCGCGGCATGGCGCGCGAGCTGCGAGCCGTTGGTCGTCAGCGTCAGTTCGTCGAGGCCGTTGCCGAGATGGCGCGAGAGCTGGCGCACGAGGTGCATGATGTTCTTGCGCACCAGCGGCTCGCCGCCGGTCAGCCGCAGCTTGCGCACGCCCTTCTCGACGAACACCGTGCACAGCCGGTCGAGTTCTTCGAGGCTGAGCAGATCCTTTTTCGGCAGGAAGGTCATGTCTTCCGCCATGCAATAGGTGCAGCGGAAGTCGCAACGGTCGGTAACCGAAACCCTGAGGTAGGTGATTGCTCGCCCGAACGGGTCGATCATGCTCATCGTATGCGCTTCCGATCCCATCTTGCTGCGGACACTTCTGCGGCGCCTGCGCGCCATGCGCCCGTCATATATAGTCATATTGTACGCCGCATCGCGACGCGCAAGCAACCGCGCCATCTGTCGCGGCAATACCGACACCTGTATATGGGGTTTCGCCGGAAAGCGCCGCCGCCTCGGCTAGGCGCCGAAAGCGCTTGCCGGCGGCTCTTCGGGCAACGGGAACGAATATGACACCACCCACGGAACTCAGGGTCTCCAAGGACCGGCGGCTGCTCACCGTCACCTTTCCGAACCATGCGCCGATCCCGCTCACGGCCGAAATACTGCGCGTGCTGTCGCCGTCAGCGGAGGTGCAGGGGCATTCCCCCGAGCAGCGCGTGACCGTGCCCGGCAAGCGCAACGTCGCAATCGCCCGCATCGAGCCGGTCGGCAACTATGCCGTCCGCATCATTTTCGACGACCGCCACGACACCGGCATCTTTACCTGGGATTACCTGCACCGGTTGGGGCATGAGGGCGAGGGGATGTTCGGCGCCTATCTCGAAGAGCTTGCGGCAAAAGGGCTTTCGCGCGAATAGACCGGTCCGCGACGGCCACTCTGTCCGCTGCGGCGGCCCGGACGCGAAGGAGACCGCCATGGAAAGGATTGCGACCGTCGCGGAACTCGTGGCCCTCTATGGCCTGCCGGGGCAGACCTCGCTGGTCAAGGAGGCCGACCGCATCATTCCCGAATACGCCGCCTTCATCGCGGCTTCGCCATTCGTGGCGCTCGCGACCGCCGGGCCGGAGGGGCTCGACTGCTCCCCGCGCGGCGACCTTGCCGGCTTCGTGCGCGTTGCCGACGAGCACACGCTGATGATGCCCGACCGCCACGGCAACAACCGCGCCGATTCGCTGAAGAACATCATCCGCGACGGGCGGGTCGGGCTGCTGTTCCTGGTACCCGGCTCGGGCACGACGCTGCGCGTCAACGGCCGCGCCTGGATCACCACCGACGCGGAACTGTGCGAAAGCTTTGCCGTCGAGGGAAAGCCGGCGCGGTCGGTGACGGTCGTCGAGGTGGAGGCGGTGTACTTCCAGTGCGCCCGCGCGATCCACCGCTCCGAACTCTGGAACCCAGCGCGCCATGTCGATCCGAAGTCGCTGCCGACGCCGGGCGCGATGCTTGCCGCGACCAGCCGGCACGCGATCGATGCCGAAGCCTACGATCGCGAATGGCCGGGCCGCGCGGCGAAGACGATGTGGTAGGCTCACTCTATCGTGATGCGCTGGCCGGTAACTTCATGACCTCATCGAGCGTATCGGCGGGTAAGCAACTGGACAGAGCCCTAGCCCAATGACGCCCTGGACGAACCGAGCCGGAGATTTTTCCCCGCTGAAAGCCGCGACACTGGCCGGCCTTTGCCTGCCTGCGGCGTACCTTGCGTGGCGGTGGTCCCACGGCGCGCTGGGGCCGCGACCGGTTACGGAACTCATCCACCAGACGGGACTTTGGGCGATCCGGTTTCTCTTGCTGTCGCTGGCGGTGACGCCGCTGCGCCGGATTTTCCAGCTCAACAGCCTGATCATGGTGCGCCGCATGGTCGGCCTCGCCGCGCTGTTCTACGCGCTCGCCCATCTCACGCTCTACGCCCTCGACCAGAAATGGGCGCTCGGCACGGTCGTCAGCGAAATCGCGCTGCGCTTTTACCTCACGATCGGCTTCGTCGCGCTGCTTGGCCTCGCGGCGCTGGGTTCGACCTCGACCGACGGCGCGATCAAGCGCCTCGGCCGCAACTGGACGCGCCTCCACAGGCTCGTCTACGTCATCGGCATACTCGCTGCCTTCCATTTCTTCCTGCAGACGAAGGCCGACGTCTACGAGGCGACGCTGATGGCCGGCCTGTTCGTGCTCCTGATGGGCTACCGGCTCGCCCAATGGCGTGGCTTCCCGCTGCAGTCGCCGGCGGTGCTGGCCGCTCTGGCGGCGCTCGCCTCGCTGGCAACGGCGGCGATCGAATATGCCTGGTATGGCCTCGCGACGGCCATCCCGCCGGAGCGCGTGCTCGCCGCTCACCTGCATTTCTCGTATTCGATCAGGCCTGCGTGGTGGGTTCTGGCCATCGGACTGGGCGTGGCCCTTGCTGCTGCCGCGCTGGCGCTTCGCGGTCGGCCCGCCGCGCCGCAGCGCGGGCGCCGTCGCGCCCAGCCGGATCTGCAGAAGGTTTAGACCCAGTCAGTCCAGCGCGCATTTCAGCGCTTCGGCTATGCGCCGCATGCGCTCGCCGATCAGGTCGCATTCGGATGGCGAGGACTGTCCCATCACCGTCTCGATCAGGTCCTTGTGCACCGCGATGGCCTGCATGAGCAGGGCCTCGCCCTCGCCGGTCAGCCGCAGTCGCAGCACGCGGCGATCCTTCTCGTCCGGTTCGCGCCGAACCAGGTTGCGCTGCTCGAGCTGCGGCAGTGTCATGGTGATGTTGGAGCGCCCGACCAGCAGGCGGCGGGCGAGATCGTGCTGCGACATGCCGGGATGGCGATAGAGGTTCATAAGCACGTCGAGCTGTGCCGGCTTCAGGTCGAGCGGCTGCAGCGCGGCGTAGAGCGCCCGCTCGACCGACTGGCACGCGCGCACCACCGCAATCCAGTTGCGGAAGCGCGGGCTGTCCCAGGGGCTTTCGACGGTACTGCTCATTCCCGGCAAGGGTAAGGGGTCTCGACCTTGCCAGAGATGTGAGGCCTCCCGGGCCGCCGGTCAAGGCTGGCGGGCTTCTGCGTGCCGCCAGCCCACACCTCTTGGTCAGTGCATGACGACGACTTTGGCGCCGACGTCCACCTGATTGTAGAGATGGATCACGTCGTCGTTCGCCATGCGGATGCAGCCGGACGACATGGCCTGGCCGATGGTCCAGGGCTGGTTCGTGCCGTGGATGCGGAACATGGTCGAGCCGATATAGATGGCGCGCGCGCCGAGCGGATTGTCGGGGCCGCCGGGCATGTAGGGCGGGAGCTTGTGGCCCTTGGCCGCCTCGCGGCGGATCATCTGCGGCGGCGGCGTCCACCCCGGCCATTCGGCCTTTCGGCTGACGCGGTTGGTGCCGGCCCATGTAAAGCCTTCACGCCCGACGCCGACGCCGTACTTGATCGCCTTGCCGTTGCCGAGCGTGTAGTAGAGCCGGCGCTCGCTGGTGTTCACGATGATCGTGCCGGGCTCGTATCGGCCGTCGTAGCGCACCGTCTTGCGCGGGATCGGCGACTTGTTCGACCGCGCCGGATATTTGGCGGTCGACCGGTTCTGGTTGCCTTCGAAGAGTTGCTGGAAGAAGCCGCTGCCCTGCGCGGCGGCCGGATTGGCCAGCCCCACAAGGGCGCTGAGCAGCACCACGGCCAGTTTGCTTGTCCGATTCATGCCTGAGTGTCCCCTCTTGACGGCCAAATCTGAAAGAGTGGCTGCAACTTAGTCAACCATGCACGAGCCGGCTCACCGAATGGTTATCGCGGATCGCGCGGCACGATGCAGGCCGGCAACAGCGGTCACAACTTCGTGCTCTCCCCTTGCGTCAGTCTTGGCCGGCATTAAAGGTGAATTAACGAAGCTTCGTTGAATCGTAGAAGCGCGCCAACTCGTCTAGAAGCTGCGCGCGGGCGGTGCGTCGCAGGGGTGATGCGACGGGACCGCCGGGACCGGGATGGTGCAGGCAAGGGTTTCTTCATGTTTTCTTCAGCAAGACCTCTTGCCGCGCTTTCGGCCGGACTGTTTGCCGCCGCGCTGACCTTTGCCGCGCCTCCCCACGCGCAGGCGGCAACCCTGTTCGATGTGCTCTTCGGACCGAAGCGACCCAAGCCCGTCCAGGTCGCGCCGGCGCCGAAGCCAAAGTCGGTTCCCGCTCCGAAGATCACCGGGCCGGCCTACTACGATTACCGCACCGATGCGCTGACCAAGGTGAACTTCGCGCCCCTGATCGATGCGCCGAGGCCGGTTGCGATGGAAATGTCGCTCTCCGGGGCGTCCTTCGACGAGGCCCTTGACGGCCTCGACGGCTTCGACATCTCGGCCGAGAAGGACATCGCCGACGCGCTGGCTGCCTATTACCAGCAGAACCACGGCTTCATCTGGGTCAGCGGCTATGGGCCGAACAGCCGCGCCGGCGAGGCGCTGCGTGTGCTTGGCGAAGCCGGTAGCTACGGCCTATCGCCCGCCGAGTACGTGGTGAGCGTGCCAGCCGCCGGCTTCGACATGAGCAACATGAACCAGCGCCTAAGCGACCTGATTCGGTTCGAGATGTCGCTGTCGGCGCGCGTCCTGCGCTACGTGCGCGACGCCTACCGCGGCCGCATCGATCCCAACCGCATCTCCGGATACCACGACTTTCCGGAAAAGCCGATCGATCTGGCCGGGGTGCTGAACACGCTCGCGCACACCCAGGACGTTCGCGCCTACATGGAATCGCGCCATCCGCAGAACCCTCAGTACCAGGCGCTGCGCGTCGAACTGGAGGCGCTGGAGGCAAGTGAGGAGACCATCGTCACGGTCGATCCCAAGTTGCTGCTGAAGCCGGGCGAATCGAGCCCCGAGTTGCCGAAGCTGCTGACGCTGATCAAGCCCAGGCTCGACCCGGTGATGCAGGTAGAGGATATTGCCGTCATCGACCAATTCGCCACCAGCGAGTCCTACGTCCCCGAGTTGGTGCCTGTCATCAAGGCGGCGCAGCAGGTGGCCGGTCTCGGCGCCGACGGCGTCATCGGCCCGCGCACGGTCGCGGCGTTCAGCGGCAGCAGCAAGGCCGACCGCATCGCCAAGGTCATCTACGCACTTGAGGAATTGCGCTGGCACCCGTCCGACCTCGGCAGCCCGCGTGTCTTCATCAACGAACCGGCCTTCACCGCGAGCTACATCGAAGGCGAGAACGAGGTTCTGACGATGCGCGCCGTGGTTGGCAAGCCGACCAACCAGACGAGCTTCTTCTATGACGAGATCGAGCAGGTCGACTACAACCCCTATTGGGGCGTGCCGCAGTCGATCATCGTCAACGAGATGCTGCCGCGGCTACGCAGCGATCCGGGCTATCTCGACAGGGCCGGCTACGAGGTCACCGACTCCAAGGGCCGGCGCGTTCCCTCGGCCTCGGTAAACTGGGGCGCCTATGGCACCAACATCCCCTACGGCGTGCGCCAGAGCCCGAGCGAGGCCAATGCGCTCGGCGAGCTGAAGATCCTGTTCCCGAACAAGCATGCCATCTACATGCACGACACGCCGCAGAAGGCGCTGTTCGATCGCGACATGCGCGCCTTCAGCCATGGCTGCGTACGCCTGCAGAACCCGCGCGGCATGGCCGCTGCCGTACTGGGCACCTCGGTCGACTATGTGGCGGACAAGCTCGCGCAGGGCCATTCCTCAGAGAAGGTGACGCGCAAGATTCCGGTCTACGTGGCGTATTTCACCGCCTGGCCGGATTCCACCGGCAAGGTTTCCTACTTCGCCGACGTCTACGACCGCGACACGCGACTTCAGACCGCGATGGACAAGACGGAGCAGGTGCGGATACCCGCCAGCTGATTTTCCCCGAGCTCCTCGGCCGAGCCAAATCCGTCCGCCTCGCCTCGGCTTGAAATGCGATCGGGTAGGGAATGGTGGGCGCGACAGGGATTGAACCTGTGACCCTTCGCGTGTGAAGCGAATGCTCTCCCGCTGAGCTACGCGCCCGCCGGGGCAGGGCCCCAGGACAGGCGGCGATATAAGGTGTGGGGTCGGCTCAAGTCAAGCACGACCGGGCGCGACATTTGCCGCGCCCGCGAGACGCTCGAACAGCCCCGGCGTCAGTTCGTCGAAGTGCGAAATGACCGCCGACGGCTCGAGCTCGCGCACGTGCCGGTCGGTGTAGCCGAAATCCACAGCCACCACCGGGATGCCGGCGGCCTTGGCGGTATCGATGTCGGTGCGGCTGTCGCCCACCATCAACGCGCGGTCGCGGTCGCCGCCGGCCGCAGCGATGGTGTCGAACAGGTGGCGCGGGTCCGGCTTGCGATAGGCGAAGGTGTCGGCGCCGCAGATCGCGCCGAAGCGCGCGTCGAGCCCGAGCGATTGCATGAGATGCCGCGAAAAGCGCTCAGGCTTGTTGGTGCAGATGGCCAGCGCGAAGCCGGCACGCTCAAACCGGTCGAGCGCGGCAAGGACGCCCGGATAGGGCTGCGACTGGCCCGGAATTCCCGCGCCGTAGTGCTGCAGGAAGATGTCGACCAGCCGCTCGTGTTCCTCGCGCGCCAGCGGCGCGTTGGCGGCCGCGAAGGCGCGCTCGATCATCACGCGCCCGCCCAGGCCGGCATGCTGGCGGAAGCGATCGACGTTGACCGGCATCACGCCGCCGGCGCCGAGGCTGTGGTTGAGGCTGGAGAGCAGGTCCGGCGCCGTGTCGATCAGCGTGCCGTCGAGGTCGAAGACGATGATGGGGCGCGGCATCTGGCTTTCCGGCGGGTTCACTGCCGGTGGCGATATAGCGGTGCGGCCGCTCGTGCAACCCGCGTCACTGCGCGCCGCTAAACTCTTTGCGCGCGGCGGCAAAGATGCTACAGCGCGCCAAATTTCCGGCAGGTCGGGGACCGGCTTTCTCGATGGATTCAAGGGCGCTCAAGATCGAGGCCGCGCGCGTGGCGCTCGGCCATGTCGAGGCTGGCATGCGCCTCGGCATCGGCACGGGCTCCACCGCGAACGAATTCGTCCGTCTGCTTGGCGAGCGTGTCGCGCGCGGCTTCGACGTGATCGGCGTACCGACTTCGGAACGCACCGCTGCCCTCTGCCGCGAACTCGGCGTCCGGCTGACCACGCTGGACGAAATGCCCGAACTCGACCTCACCATCGACGGCGCGGACGAGATCGACCCTCAGCTCTCGCTGATCAAGGGCGGCGGCGGGGCGCTGCTGCGCGAGAAGATCGTCGCCGCGGCTTCGAGCCGGATGTTGGTCATCGCAGACGACAGCAAGATGGTCGCCACGCTCGGCCGTTTTCCGCTGCCTGTCGAGGTCAACAGGTTCGGCCTGAAGGCGACGGAAATTGCCGTGCGCCGCGCTGCCGCGGCCCTCGGCCTGGACGGCGCGGTGACACTGCGGTCGGTTGATGGTAAGGCTTTCGTGACTGATGGCGGCCACCTTATCCTCGATGCATCTTTTGGCCGCATTCCCGATACAAGAGCGCTCTCGAATGCCCTGCATGCCATTCCCGGAGTGGTCGAACACGGCCTGTTTCTGGGACTTGCGAAGGTGGCGGTCGTAGCCGGCGCCGACGGCGTCAAAACCGTATTTCCGGCTTAGGAAGTCCAAGGAGTCTTGCAGATTATGAACCTCACACGCTGCGCCCGCCGGTTTGCGGCCGGTCTCGTTGTCATCGCCACCATGTCGGCCGTGCCGGCCCTTGCGCAGGACATTTCGGACTCGCACCTGAAAGCCGCCCACGCGGCTGTCAACGCGATCAAGGCGACGGACCCCTTCGATGCGATCCTGCCCGCGTCGGCGTTCGCCCTGCGCGAGGAACTGATCCGCAAGAACCCGGACCTGACCGACGTGATCGACCAGATCGTGTCGGAGCAGACCCTGGCGCTCGCCCCACGCCGCGCCGATCTCGAGAAAGAGGCAGCGCTGGCCTATGCGAGGGTGTTCAGCGAGGACGACCTGAACATGATCGCGACCTTCTACAATTCTCCTGCCGGGCAAAAACTGCTTTCCGACGGCCCGATCGTCACGCGCCAGATCACCCAGGCCGCCGACATCTGGCAGCGCGGCATCACGCGCGATCTCGCGCAGAATGTCGGCCAAATCCTGAAAGCGAAGGTCGGCGACAGGGTCCAGACGGGAGATGTGCTCGATCAGCCGCTCCCCGGAGCCGATGCGACGGCACCTGCGACCGGCAATTAGGCGTGATCGCGGGCGCCGCTACCGCAGGCGCTCACGATCGAAGCCGACGGGCAGGCTGAGCGCTCAGCCCTTTCCAGAAACACTGCGCCGCCGGCGCGCCTTTGGAGGCGGGGGCATTTCCGGCCCGTGCGCGACCTCGTGCATGGCGAGCGTCTTCTCGGTCTTGGAGATGTAGTCCCGCGTGATCGGCAGCGTGTCGTTCTTCCGCGTGAGCTGGATCTGGAAAACCATCAGATCCTGCCAGCGGAACGCCGCCTCCGAGCCCGACAGGTAGAATTCCCACATGCGGCAGAACCGCTCGTCGTAGATCGCCTTGGCCCTGTCTCGGTTGGCAAGGAAGCGTTCGCGCCAGTTCTTCAGCGTCTCGGCATAATGCAGGCGCAGGATCTCGATGTCGGTGACCACCAGGCCGGCCTTCTCGATCGCCGGCATCACCTCCGAGAGCGCCGGTATGTAGCCGCCCGGAAAGATGTACTTGCGGATGAAGGCGTTGGTGGCACAGGGCACGCCGCTGCGGCCGATCGAATGCAGGAGCATCACCCCGTCCGGCTTGAGCATCTGCGCGCACTTGTCGAAATAGGTGCGGAAGTGATTGACGCCGACATGCTCGAACATTCCGACCGAGACAATGCGGTCGAAGCGCTCGGAAATGTTGCGGTAGTCGCGGATCTCGAAGTGCACGCGATCGGATAGGCCCGCGGCGTGCGCCCGTTCGGTCGCCACCGTATGCTGCTCGGTCGACAGCGTGACACCCAGCACGTCCGCGTCGAACGCGCGCGCGAGATAGAGTCCGAGACCGCCCCAGCCTGAGCCGATGTCGAGCACGGACTGGCCGGGAGACATTTTGAGCTTGGCGGCGATATGGCGTTTCTTTGCCAGCTGCGCTTCCTCGAGCGTCATGTCGGGCCGCTCGAAATAGGCGCAGGAATACTGCATGTCCTGGTCGAGGAAGAGCTTGTACATCTCGCCCGAAAGGTCGTAGTGGCGCTGAACGTTGCGCTTGGAGCGCGAGGCGGTGTTGACCTGCTGCAGCCGGCGAAAGACGTGGCGCAGTCCATCCACCGCCCGCGTCCAGGAGGCCTCGACGTTGCCGCTCGGCCCGAGATTGGTGTAGGCGATCTTCAGGAAGGTGAGCACGTCGCCCTTGAGGAAATCCACTTCCTGGTCCATGAAGGCTTCCGGCAGTGCCAGCGTCGGGTCGAAGGTGATTGCCCGCTCGGCGCGCTTGGTGTGAATCTTGAGGTGTACGGGCTCGCCGCTGCCGTCGCCGAAAGAGTGGGTCACACCGTCCGAACCGGTTATCGAGAGATTTCCCTTCCGAACAACCCGTTCCACCACCCGCACAAGCAGCTTATTCATGGCAAACACCGTCCAATCGCCAAGCCATTGAACCTATTCTGCTCCAAACCGGGATGGTTTGAAAAGTTCCGCATTGAACATATTTTGATGCCTGACAAAGCCTGATTTTGGTCCAGAAGGCGTGGCAGGCGCGCATGCACCGTCGGCCCAGGGCGGGTGAGCCGGAGGCTTCTCCCGCGGCTCACCCGCCGTTAGCCGCAAACCCGGATCCACCATGACTGAGCACAGCCGGTTTCCCGATTTCGTCGGCCGCATTATGGAATACGGCACGCACGGCTATCCGCGCCAGATCCGCCGCCGGCTGGTCGGCCTGAACGCCGGCGCGCTCTCCGTCATCGTCGGGATCCTCGTCTTCATCGTGATGTATCTCATCGAGGACCCCTGGCTCTATCGCTGGCCGCTCGCGGTCAGCGCGCTGTTCGTGATCCTGGTCGCCGCTGTGCCGCTGCTGCACCGCTACAACGACTGGGGCGGGGCGCTGTTTCTGGCCCTCTCATCCTTCCTGTGCCTGTTCTGGATCACCTCGCTGGTGGGCGCGCAGTCGGTCATCCACCTCGGACTGCTGACGGCCGGCGGCGTGATGTTCATGGTACTCGGCCGCGAGCGGGTGATCGTCACCGCGATGATCGCCGGGCTCGGGCTGTTCCTGCATATGTATGCCAAGCAGCATTACGCGGTCGGCTCGCTCGGCCCGGACCTCGATCCGGTCTTCCTGCTCAAGCTTTACGTGTTGTCGGCGCTGTCCACCACCATGCTGATGTCGACCATGGTCTACCACCTGACCATGCTCAACTCGCGCGCCGAGGACCAGTACGAATCGCTGCTGCGGCGGACCATGCCCGAGCAGATCGCCTCGCGGTTGGTCGACTCGCCGGGCGAACCGATCGCGGAATCATTCGACGAGGCGACCGTGCTCTTCTCCGACCTGCGCGGTTTCGTGCCGCTGTCGCGAACGCTCGGCCCGGCCCGCACGGTCGAGGTGCTCAACGATCTGGTGCAGGGGTTCGACAGGCTCGCCGCGCGCCACGGGGTCGAGCGTATCAAGACGATCGGCGACGCCTACATGGCCGTGTGCGGCGTGCCGGTGCCGGTCGAGGGGCACGCCACGCGCATGGGCCGGCTTGCTTTGTCGATGCAACTCGCTGCCGATCAGACGAGCAAGCGCTACGGCATCCGGCTGCAGATGCGCATCGGCATTGCAACGGGGCCGGTGACGGCAGGCATCATCGGCCTGCAGCGCTTCAGCTACGACGTCTGGGGCGATGCCGTGAATCTGGCTGCCCGGCTGGAAAGCCATGGCCAGGATGGCGCCATCCACACGTCGGAACGGTTTCGGGAAATGACGCTGGAGACCTTCGAATTCATCGGTCGGGGCCTGGTCGACATCAAGGGCATAGGCCCGGTTCCGACCTGGAACCTGGTCAGCGAGACGGAGGCCGCGCGCACCGTTCCACTCGCCACCTGAACCAAAAAGCCCGGCGCGCCATGGTGCCGGGCTTGATTGGATCCGGAGCGGATCACGTCGGGAATCAGGCTTCCTCGCCGGCCCCGTCAGCGTTCGGGTCGAAGAAGCTCTCCGGCCGGGCGTTCTCGTTGATGTCCTCGCCGTAGATCGCCTCCGCGGTGGTCAGTGTCTCGCCCTTGGCCTGGCGCTCGGCTTCATCGGCGCTGCGGGCGATGTTGAGCGTGATTGTCACCTCGACCTCGGGGTGGAGCGCGATGGCGACGTTGGTGAGGCCGATCGCCTTGATCGGCTGGTTCAGCTCGACCTGGCTGCGGGCGACGTTGAAGCCCTCGGCGGCCAGCAGTTCGGCGATGTCGCGGGTCGAAACCGAGCCATAGAGCTGGCCGGTCTCGCCGGCCGAGCGCACGACCACGAAGCTCTTGCCGTCGAGCTTCTCGGCAATCGTGCCGGCTTCCGACTTGCGCTCCAGGTTGCGGGCCTCGAGCTGGACGCGCTGGCTCTCGAACTTCTTGCGGTTGGCGTCGTTGGCGCGCAGCGCCTTGTGGCGCGGCAGCAGGAAGTTACGCGCGAAACCGTCCTTGACCTTGACCACGTCGCCCATCTGGCCGAGGCGGGAAATGCGTTCGAGAAGAATGACTTCCATTGTTCTGTTCCTTCGCTTGCCGACAAGCGGCGAATGGGGAGCAGGCTGGAAGCAAGCAACGGCGCGTGGCGCCTTCGGTTCGCTGTCCTGCCTGCGCGGCAGTTAGGGCGCGTTTGGCGCCCAACTCGGATTGTCCGGTTCCGCCCCGCGCCGATCGCGGGGAGGGAGCCGGGGCGGGCAGGCCGCCCCGGCAAACGATATTACTTCACCACGTAGGGCAGCAGGCCGAGGAAACGGGCGCGCTTGATCGCCTTGGCGAGTTCGCGCTGCTTCTTCTGGCTGACCGCGGTGATGCGCGACGGCACGATCTTGCCGCGCTCGGAAATGTAGCGCTGCAGCAGGCGTACGTCCTTGTAGTCGATGCGCGGCGCATTGGCGCCCGAGAACGGGCAGGTCTTGCGGCGGCGATGGAACGGCCGGCGCGTCGGGATCTGGCTGATGTCGACCATTACTCGGCTGCTCCTTCGAAGCTTTCACGCGGACGGCGCGGGCCGTCGCGACCCTCACGCGGACCGTCACGACCCTCGCGTGGGCCATCGCGACCCTCGCGCGGTCCGTCGCGGCGCGGACGATCGCCGAAGCCGCGGTCACCACGATCTCCGCGTTCGCTGCGCTCTTCGCGCTTCTGCAGCATGGCCGACTGGCCTTCCTCGTGCTTCTCGACCTTGATGGTCAGGAAGCGGAGGATGTCTTCGGACAGGCCCTGCTGGCGCTCCAGTTCCTTGACCGCCGCGGACGGCGCGGTGATGTCCATGAGGGTGTAGTAGGCCTTCCGGTTCTTCTTGACCCGGTAGGTGAGGGACTTCAGTCCCCAGTTCTCGACCCGGCCGACGCTGCCACCGCCTGCGGTGATGATGCCCTTGTAGTTCTCCACAAGCGCATCGACCTGCTGCTGCGACAGATCCTGCCGGGCAAGGAACACATGTTCGTATAGAGCCATTGCTGCTTCTTGCCTTCCTTCGTTGACCACCGGTTCCCGCGGCTAAGCCTCTGCAACTTCTCTTGATCCCTCTGCAGCCTCGGCCGCTTCGGGAGAAGAAAGGAGCATTTCGAGACGGTCGAGAGCGGAGACACGGGAGGCGGAAGCATTTTTTGCTTCGCGCGGAGTAAAACCTCCGGCCCTCCGTTCAGCCCCCAGCAGGACCGGCAGATGGCGCGCTTATACATGCTTTCGCCCGGAAGGCAAGGGCGCGGACGTGATGGCGCGCTTCAGCCGGGCAAGGGTCCCGACTTCATCCTCGCCCATGAGGCGGCTGTAGCCGACCACATCGGCGGCAAGGATTGCCGTCAGGCGTCGCTGCATTCCCTGCCGCCCCTATGCGATGGCCGAACTGCGCTGCGAACCCGAATATTGCACATGCGGTGCCGATACGAGAATAGGTCGTCGCTATCGTCTTCGACCGTCTGTCGGCCGCGAACAGATCGCACCCCGGATCAATTCGCCGCTGAGGTGCCTCCGGGATTTGCCGGGCGGGTCGCGCAAATGCCCATGCCGATTGGTTCGGTGGAAGATTTCGCCGCTTGATGGCTGCTGATTGCAAAGCAATTGCGGCGCCGGGGTGAAGGTCGGCGCCGAGCCGGAGGCCGTCGCGAGATGGTTCCGGCACCGGGCGATCGAGACCGCGCGACTTGCCGGACTTTGCCTTTGCGCGCAGGTGCACAGCAACCGCCGCTTCCGGGTGGACATGGAGCCCTATCCGATGGCCAATCGGATCTTCGCGGCGCTCGATCGCCTGCCGGTGTTCTCGGCAGCCGTGCCCGAGCATCAGCCCGACGCGGGGGAAGCGCGCGCTGGGATGCGCGAAGCGTCCCTCGCGATACGGTCAGGGCGCTGCCGTGGTCGGCCGGAAAGTGACGGCTCCGATACCCTGCACGGCTTCAAGGCTGGCGGAAAAGAGGCCCGGATTGCGCGTTTCCTCGCGAAAAATCTCGGCTCCGAAGTTGCTCATGCCACGGAACAGGGAGATCAGCGTGTATGACGTCGCAACCTTGAAGTGGTTGAGCGCGCTGCGCTGAGTCTCAAGGTCGGTGAGGTCGATGATGGTCACCGGCAGGTCGGCGACGCGCGCCGGGTCCGAGATCGAGCCCAGTCTGTCCGGGGTCCCGCGAAGCACGGCCGACAGCCAGAGGGCGCGGTCTCGGCTGGATGTGAACACGTAGACCGGCAAGTCGCTGGCCGCCAGATCGCGCGCCTGATTGCGAAAAACATTGACGTCGATGTCCGGCGCCATCAGCACCACCGCCTGCAGCTTGGCAAATCCCCTGCGGCCGTCGCGAATTGCGATCTGGCGCACGGTCTCCATCACGATGAAGGCGCCCATCGAATGGCCGAGCAGAACGATGCGCGACACGTTGGTTCGGTTGAGCAGTGCGATCAGATCTTCGAGATCGTCGCGAACCAGAAGCGCGGCTTCGCGGTCGGTGGCATAGGCACGCACGCTGCCGGCAGAAGGCCAGGAATATTGCACCGACACTGCGCGTGTGTCGAAGTCCTTGCGCATCTGTGCCTGGCGGAAAAGACCTTCGGCAAAGTTGGTGTTGAACCCGTGCACGAAAACGAAAGCATCCCGCTGGCCGGGCGGCTGCCTCGCTACCGTGGCATTCACGGCGCGAATGAAGGCGGAACGGTCGGCGATCCGGGTGGCGCCGACCACGAGAAAATCCTTGCGCGCGTCGGGGGCGCCGGGTCCGGGCAGGGTCACGGTCCCGGGCTTTCGGTCGGGCGGGACCGATACCGCAAATTCCGCGAAGCTGAGACCGGCACCGGGTTTCGCGGAAAAGCCCACGCCGTCGGCCGAAGGATCGCGGCTGCTCGCGACCAGGATCGTCTGTACGTCGCCGACCGCGGCCGCCTCGGGGACCACTTCTATGATTCCGCGTTGCGCGCAGGCGGTCAGCATGGCGAGTACGACCATCGCAGCGCATCGAGCGAGCGCCATCGCCGAGGCTGGTCTGCCGGACGCTAGGCGCACGTCGGGACCGTCGCGCCATGAACCTCGCTGCGCGCCGTGGGCGGTTCACTTTCCAGACCAAGACGCCAACGAATCAAAGGCTCACCCCGACCCGGATGCACACGACAGCGCAAAGCTACCATTCCGTGCAGCCGCGTCGAGCGGCTTACCGGCAGGCCAGGCGTTATTCAGGAGTTCTTGCCACTTGGGGAGCTCTTGCGCTCGACCACCCCGAAATCCTGGGACTTCTGGCCGGCCTCGGCAGTCAGGAAACCTTCCGCGGCCAGCCCGCGGCGCAACAACTCGCGGACCGCCGCGGCTCGACTTGGCATGCGCTTCTCAAACCGCCAGTTCTCCAAGGCGTTGAGTTCTTCCGCGCTCAACATGATCTGCAGTCGTTCCGGTCGCTCGAGCTCTGCCATTCCCAAAGCCCCACCACGCAACATACGTTGACGCGCCGAATGAGTAAGCAAATAACATCTAGTTTCTTACTCTTTTAACTTCAAGGGCGCCCTTGACGGGGCATTACAAAAACGCCCCATGTCAGCCAGCGACTGCTCATCAGCTAAGGTTGCATCATGCTAACTATATGAAATCAAAAGCTTTTCTTGACATTTCTCAGTGCCGCACTACTTTGGTGGCAGGGGGCTACGGAGAGAGAAATGATGCTCAGGATCAGCAAAAGCGTACGCGCCGATATCGATGACGTCATACGCCACGCCAACGACTCCGCCGGCGTTGCCGACATCGCCACGCTCGCCGAGCTGGTTCGCCAGCGAAACGAAGCGGAGAACGTCGCGCTCGAGGACATAGCGGAGGCGATGGTCCGCGCCGCGCTAGTGGCAGGGGTGAGATGCGATTTCGACCCGCGCGAGTGGAGTTTTTCCTCCTCGGTTGAGATTGTTCCCACCGACAAGGACTGGACGGTGCACGTGTTCGAGAACGGCATGCTCAGCCAGCAGACATTCGGCGCCCGGGAATGGGCCGAGAACTTCGCCAACGGCCAGCGCGCGCGGCTGGGTATGCGCACCGAAGACTTCCTGCAATAGCTTGGGGATTCGCGGCGGGGCGAGGCCCAGCCGTGACCGCCTTCGGCGTGATCCCTAAATGTCGAGTTCCTCGACGAACTCGGCGCGCTCCTGCAAAAAGCGGAAGCGCGCCTCCGGCTTGGTGCCCATCAGCGCGTCGACCGCGCCCTTGGTGCGCTCCGCGTCCTCGATCACCTGGACGCGCAAAAGCGTGCGCTTCCTCGGGTCCATCGTGGTTTCCTTGAGCTGGCTGGCCATCATCTCGCCCAGCCCCTTGAAGCGGCCGATCTCCACCTTGCCCCGGCCGGAAAACTCGGTGCGCAGCAATTCGTCCTTGTGCGCGTCGTCGCGCGCATAGGCCACCTTGCCGCCCTGGCGCAGCGAATAGAGCGGCGGCACCGCCATGAACAGGTGGCCGCCGCCGATCAGCTGCGGCATCTCCTGGTAGAAGAAGGTGATCAGCAGCGAGGCGATGTGCGCGCCGTCGACGTCGGCGTCGGTCATGATGATCACGCGGTCGTAGCGCAGATCCTCCTCCCGGTATTTCGTGCGCGTGCCGCAGCCGAGCGCCTGGATGAGGTCGGCGATCTGCTGGTTGGCGGTCAGCTTGTCGTGGCCGGCGCTGGCGACGTTGAGGATCTTTCCACGTAGCGGAAGCACGGCCTGCATGGCGCGGTCGCGCGCCTGCTTGGCCGAGCCGCCGGCAGAGTCGCCTTCGACGATGAAGATCTCGGCGCCGGCGGCCGCGTTCTGCGTGCAGTCGGCCAGCTTTCCCGGCAGGCGTAGCTTGCGCACCGCCGATTTGCGCGAGATTTCCTTTTCCTGGCGCCGCCGCACGCGTTCGTCGGCGCGCGCGATCACCCAGTCGAGCAGCTTGGTCGCTTCCTGCGGATTGTCGGCCAGCCAGTGGTCGAACGGGTCGCGCAGCGCCGATTCCACGATGCGCATCGCCTCGACGGTCGCCAGCCGGTCCTTGGTCTGGCCGACGAATTCCGGCTCGCGGATGAACACCGACAGCATGCCGGCGGCCGAGATCATCACGTCCTCGCTGGTGACGACCACCGCGCGCTTGTTGCCGGTGAGGTCGGCATAGGCCTTCAGCCCGCGCGTCAGCACGTTGCGGAAGCCCATCTCGTGGGTGCCGCCTTCGCCAGTGGGAATGGTGTTGCAGTAGGAATTGACGAAACCGTCGCCGCCGAACCAGGTCACCGCCCATTCGACCGAGCCGTGGCCGCCCTGGCGCTCGCTCTTGCCGGCGAAGATTTCCCGCGTCACCTGGAAATCGTCGCCCAGCGAGGCGGCGAGATAGTCCTTGAGGCCGCCGGGAAAATGGAAGGCGGCCTTGGCCGGTGTCGGGTCCTTCTCCTTGATGAGCGAGGGATCGCAGCTCCAGCGGATCTCGACGCCGCCGAAGAGATAGGCCTTCGAGCGCGCCATGCGGCAGAGGCGGGCCGGCTCGAAGGCGGCGCCCTTGCCGAAAATCTCCGGGTCGGGATGGAAGCGGGTCTTCGTGCCGCGCCGGTTGTGGACCTCGCCGAGCTGTTCAAGCTTGCCCTGCGGCACGCCGCGCGAAAAGCGCTGGCGGTAGAGCTGGCGCCCGCGCGCGACCTCAACCTCGCAGAAATCCGACAGCGCGTTGACCACCGAAACGCCGACGCCGTGCAGGCCGCCGGACGTCTCGTAGACCTTGGAGTCGAACTTTCCGCCGGAATGCAGCGTCGTCATGATGACTTCGAGCGCTGATTTCTTCGGGAATTTCGGATGCGGGTCGACCGGAATGCCGCGTCCATTGTCGGTGACGGTGAGAAAACCGTCGGCGCCGAGTTCCACCTCGATGAAGGTGGCATGGCCGGCCACTGCCTCGTCCATCGAATTGTCGATCACCTCGGCGAACAGGTGGTGCAGCGCCTTCTCGTCGGTGCCGCCGATATACATGCCGGGCCGCCGGCGCACCGGCTCCAGCCCCTCCAGCACCTCGATGTCGGCGGCGCTGTAGCCCTCGCTGCCGTCCTTCGCGGGTGCCGCCTTGCGCGCCGCTTGCACCAGTGGGTCGGCCGGGCGCGGTGCGGCACGCGACGGCGCGGGCGCCGGCTGCTGGTCGTGGTTGCCGAAAAGGTCCTTCGTCTGGTCCATGCGGTCATCCGGGCTGCGAATCAGTCAGCGAGTTTGCCACGGACAGGGTTTCCGGGCGATGAAGGTTCCCGTTCCGTTCGGCAGTTCCATCTGCCGCAGTTTAGCGACCGGAACAAGGCTTCGATAACCAATCGTCCTGATCGGCGGTAACTTTCCGCACAGGATTCCGGATTGTTTAGGAATTCCGCCTAGCGTCGGAGGCCAACAAGAACAAGACCGACAGGGGTTCCGGGCGTGAGGGGCAAGGCCATCACCATGGTCGGCATCGCAGCCGTCATGGGCGCGATTTCGATCTTCGCGGCGGATATGTGGCTGAAGAGACAGGCCAACGCCCGCGTCGAGGTTGCCGTTGCGGCGCCGGCGCAGCCGGCGGTCGCCTTCAACACCATCGTCGTCGCCAACGCGCCGCTGCGTTTCGGCATGACCATCGACCGCGCACAGCTGTCGGAAATCCCCTGGCCGCAGGATTCGCTGCCGCAGGGCGCCTTCGCCAAGGTCGACGATCTCCTCTCGGCCGGGTCGCGCATGGTGCTGTCGCCAATCGAGCCGAACGAGCCGGTGCTGCTCGCCAAGCTTTCTGGCCCGAACGGCCGCGCGACCCTCTCCAACCTGCTCGCGCCCGGCATGCGCGCCGTCACCATCCGCATCGACGAGATCGCCGGCGTCGGCGGCTTCGTCACGCCGGGCGACCGCGTCGACGTGGTGCTGACGCGCGACGCCGGTGACATCCAGGAAGTCTCGCACAACGCCGAAGGCGCCTCTGGATCGACCATTACGAGCGAGGTGGTGGTCGAGAATGTCAAGGTACTGTCGGTGGGGCAGGGCGCGGACGAGCGACAGACCGCCCCGCAGGTTGTCAACTCGGTGACGGTCGAAGTGGACAGCGCCGGCGCCCAGAAGATCGCGCTCGCCCGCAACGTCGGCACGCTGTCGCTGTCGCTGCGCTCCGCCGAGGAGGCAGGCCAGTCGGCCGACGGGCTGGTGACGATCGGCGCGTTCGGCGGCTCGGTGGCTGCCAGCGTGACGGGTGCCGCCGCATCGCTCGTCGAGGCGGTGACCGCCGAGCCGGAAGGGCCGAAGTTCAAGACCGTGATTGTGACCCGGGGGACGGTGCCGCAGTCATACCAGGTCGTTTCTAGCGAACAAAAACGGAAGCCGGAATAGCCGGACACAGGGGTACGGGGACATGGGTTTGCGGGGCTGGACGTTTCGGGGCGGGGGCGCCTCGGCAATCGCGCGGATGCTGGCCGCCGCGCTGGTCGTGCTCTCAGCGATGGCGACGACGACCTTTCACGCCAGCGCCAACGACGTCGTCCAGATCTCGTCGACGCGCGGCGGTTCCGTGAAGATCGCCAAGGGCAAGCCAAAAACCATCCGCACCGACGTGCCGTTCTACGAGATCGTCATCGGCGATCCGGAGATCGCCAACGTCAATCCGCTGACCGATCGCTCCTTCTACGTGCTCGGCAACAATCTCGGCACCACCGGCATCGCGCTGTTCGACGAGAACAAGCAGCTGGTCGGCACCGTCGACATCGAGGTCACGCTCGACACCGACCGCCTGGCGACGTCGATCAAGCAGAACGTGCCCGGCACCGACATCAAGGTGAGTTCCGCCAACGGCCGCGTGGTGCTTTCGGGTTCGGCCGACGACGCGGTGGCCGTCGAAAAGGCCAACAAGATCGCGACCCGCTTCTCCGGCGAGGAAGAGGTGATCAACTCGGTCGACATCACCTCCTCGCAGCAGGTTCAGCTCAACGTCCGCTTCGTCGAGATCAACCGCCAGGTCGGCAAGGAACTCGGCACCAAGATCGGCGTGGCCTATATCAACGGCGACAGCGCCATCCGCTTCAACTCCTCGCCGTCGGCCACCACCAACGTGCCCGCCGCCGAACTGATCGGCTCGCTGCTTTCCAACGGCGTCGCCATCGACGTGGCGATCAAGGCGCTGGAGGAGCGCGGCGTCGCCCGCCGCTTGGCCGAGCCGAACCTGATCGCCCGCTCCGGCGAGAAGGCGAGCTTCCTTGCCGGCGGCGAATTTCCGATCCCGGTCGCGCAGAGCCAGGACCAGATCACGGTCGAATACAAGAAGTACGGCGTGAGCCTGGATTTTACTCCGACCGTGCTGAAGGACGGCCTCGTCAGCCTGAAGATCGTGCCGGAGGTTTCCTCGGTCGATCCGTCGGCCAGCTACCACATCGGCGACATCTCCATCCCCGGCTTCGTCGTGCGGCGCGCCGAAACCTCGGTCGATCTGAAGAGCGGGCAGAGCTTCATGGTCGCCGGCCTGCTGCAGACGCAGACCGACATGAACCTGCAGGGCATTCCGGGCCTGGCGCGGCTGCCAGTGCTCGGCCTGCTGTTCTCCTCGAAAGCCTACCAGAAGCACGAGACAGACCTCGTCATCATCATCACGCCCTACCTGGTGAAACCGATCGACCCGTCGAAGAAGGTCGTCACGCCGACGGGGGAAACGCTTGCGGCGAGCAGCGTGGACTATTTCCTCGGCGGCAAGGAGGAGATCCGGCCCAGCGCGCAGTCGATGTCCTATGCCCAGAACTCGGCAATGCGGCTCGTTGCGACCGGCGCCGGCCACTACCTCGACCTGGAGGACAACTGATGCGCAGGAAGATCGCCCTGATGACGACGGCACTCGCCACCATGACGGCGGCCGGCTGCGCCAACTTTCAGGAGGATACCCTCCGCATCGACGGCGTGACGCCCTGGGTGGGTGACTCGCTCGCCTCCGACACCGTGCTGCAGATGGTCGACCCGTGGCAGCCGGGTGTCGAGGACACCCATCTGGTCGTGCCGGCGCAGCGCGGACCCGCACAGAGCCCCGCCGACGCGGCGGCAGACTCCAAATCCACACAGTCCGACAACCCATAGGCAGCATGATGAGCAAGGGCAGCGGCACCAAGAAGATCCTGCTGGTTTCGAGCGATCGCGCCTTCGTGCAGGAAACGCGAACCGCGCTTTCGTCCTCGGACACGCTGGCACTGCTCACGGTCGAGAAACCGCTGACGGAATTGCGCGGCGAAATCCAGGAAGCCGACTGCAGCGCCGTCATCATCGACATGGACGCCTCGCGCCTCGACCAGATCGAGGCGCTGCAGCGCCTCATGCGCCGCCTTGAGGGGCGCGCGCCGGTGGTGGTGGTGACACAGGAATTCAACGCCTCGGCGGTGCGCATCCTCGTCCAACTGCAGGTCGCCGATTTCCTGGTCAAGCCGCTGACCACCGCCGACCTCGTCCGCTCCTGCGTGCGCGCGTTGCAGGGGCCGGGCCGCGAGGAAAACAAGGAATGCCAGATCTACTCCTTCATGCCGGCGGCGGGCGGCGTAGGAACAACGACGCTGACGCTGCAGACGGCGTTCCAGCTTCACAGCTCTGTAACGCGCGGCGCCTCGACCTGCGTTGTCGACCTCAACTTCCAGCAAGGCGCCTGCGCGGAATATCTCGACCTCGAGCCGCGCTTCGACATCACCGAGATCGAGAACCAGCCGGAGCGCCTCGACCGCCAGCTGCTCGACGTGATGCTGTCCAAGCATGCGAGCGGTCTGTGCGTGCTGGCAGCACCTACGCGTCCGTCCGAGATGCGGTCGTTCAAAACGGACGTGGTCGTGCGCATGCTCGATCTGGTCTCCGCGTATTTCGACAATGTCGTCATCGACATGCCGCGCACCTGGTTTCCGTGGACCGAAACCGTGCTGCTCGGCTCGAACAAGCTGTTCGTCGTCACCGAGATGACTGTCCCATGCCTGCGCCATACGCAGCGCCTGATCCAGGCGATCTACGAGACGGTCGGGCGTGAAGTGAAGCCGAACGTCATCGTCAACCGCTTCGAGCAGAAGGCGTTCGACAGCGGCATCAAGCAGGCCGACGTTCAGGAAATCCTCGGCGACCATTTCGTCGGCGGCATTTCGAACAACTACCGGCTGGTGCGCCAGGCCGTCGACCGCGGCGTGCCGCTGCAGGACATCGATCCCAACGCCAACGTCATCAACGATTTGAAGCGCATCATCCTGCCGGAAGAGGCGGTGGCGGTTGCGCCGAAGTCGCGCTCGCTGTTCGGCCTCGGCAAGGGCCTTCTGCGGAAGCGCGCATGAGCAACCGCTTCTCCACGCTGCACCGGCGAGACATCGCGCATGAGCGCGTGGCGGAGACGGCGCATGCCCACGACCATGTCGTCATCCCGACCGTCAGGAAGCCTGCGCCGCGCATCGAGACCGCCGCACAGCTCAAGCCCAACAAGGTGCTGGACGCGCGCGACCGCATCCACCGCATGCTCATCGAGGAGATTAACCTCGTCGCGCTCGAGCGGCTGCCCAAGGACGAGATGCGCCGCCAGGTGCACGATTTCGTCGTCGAGAAGACACGCGAGGAGCGGCTCGCCGTCAACGTCGCCGAGCTGGAATCCTTGGTCGACGACATCGTCGACGAGATGGTGGGGCTGGGGCCGCTGGAACCGCTGCTGAAGGACCCCGAGATCAACGACATCCTGATCAACGGCCACCAGAACTGCTTCGTCGAGCGCAAGGGCAAGCTGCAGCAGGTCCACATCCCGTTCAAGGACGAGGCGCACCTGCTGCGCATCATCAACAAGATCGTCGCGGCGGTCGGGCGCCGGGTCGACGAGTCCCAGCCGATGGTCGACGCGCGCATGCTGGACGGTTCGCGCTTCAATGCGGCGATCCGCCCCGTCGGCGTCGACGGCCCGCTTGTTTCGATCCGCAAGTTCTCCAAGAACAAGCTCGGACTTCACAAGCTCGTCGAGTTCGGCGCGATCACCCAGAACATGGCAGAAGTGCTGGCCGCTGCGGTCTATGCCCGCAAGACCACCATCATCTCGGGCGGCACCGGCACAGGCAAGACGACGATGCTCAATGCGCTGTCGGCCTTCATCTCCGAAGAGGAGCGGCTGATCACCATCGAGGACGCCGCCGAACTGCAACTGCAGCAGCCGCACGTCGCCCGCATGGAGACGCGCCCTTCCAACATAGAGGGCCACGGCGAGATCAAGCAGCGCGACCTGGTGAAGAACGCGCTGCGCATGCGTCCGGACCGCGTGATCCTCGGCGAGTGCCGCGGCGAGGAAGCCTTCGACATGCTGCAGGCGATGAACACCGGCCACGAAGGGTCGATGGCCACAATCCATGCCAACACGCCACGCGACGCGATCAGCCGCCTGGAACAGATGCTGGGCATGACCGGCATGCCGATGACGGTGCAGTCGATCCGCAGCCAGATCTCCAGCGCCATCGACATCATCGTGCAGTTGACCCGTCTCTCCGATGGTAAGCGCAAGGTGACCAGCGTCGCCGAAGTGACCGGCATGGAAGGCGACGTGATCCAGATGCAGGAGATCTTCCGCTTCGTTCGCACCGGCATGGAGGCGGACGGCAAGATTCTGGGCCATTTCGAAGCGACCGGCCTGCGCCCGCGCTTCCTCGAAGACCTCAAGGCGATGGGCATCGAGTTTCCCGGCCGCTATTTCGAGCCCGGCAAGGCGCAGGAGTGAGCGCTATGGTCGTGCTTGTCGCACCCCCCTCTGGCCTGCCGGCCATCTCCCCCTCAAGGGGGGAGATTGGCAGCGTCAGCCTGACCGCACCTTCGGCAGCGTTGATGGTTGGCGAAAGCGGCGGGGCAAGCCAATCTCCCCCCTTGAGGGGGAGATGGCCGGCAGGCCAGAGGGGGGTATTTCAGGATCACCCCCAATGAGCGCGATCTACGTCATCTATGCCGGCGCGGCGATGACTGGCATCATGATCGCCGAGGCGCTGTTCCTGCTCTATGCCGGCCGCCGCGAGCGGCGCGCCGCCATCAACCGGCGTATGCGGCTGCAGGAGGAGAACAAGCTCAGCCAGGAGCAGGTGCTGATCCAGCTGCGCAAGGAGCGCGGCGTCGAGGGCGGCGCCAGCTACTTCTCGATCGCGCGCCTGCGGGCCCTTCGCACCCAATCCGGTCTGGTGACGCCCCTGCCTCGCTTCCTGACTTACACCTCGGGCGCGGCCGCCGGCGTGGCGCTGCTGACGGTAGTCAAACTCGGGCTACCGCTGATCTATGCGATCGGCATCTTCGCGGTGCTCTCGGTGGTCTTCCCGCTTCTGGCCTTCCGCTTCCTCCGCAACCGCCGCCACAAGCTGTTCGGCATCCAGCTGCCCGAGGCGCTGGAGCTGATCACGCGCAGTCTCAAGGCCGGTCACCCCGTGCCGGTGGCGATCGCCATGGTGGCGCGCGAGATGCCGGACCCGATCGGCACGGAGTTCGGCGTCGTCGCTGACGAGGTGACATACGGCTCCGACCTCGTCTCGGCGCTGCAATCGATGTTCGACCGCGTCGGCCATGAGGACCTGCCGCTGTTCGTCACCGCCGTCTCCATCCAGAGCACGACCGGCGGCAATCTGCGCGAAATCCTCGACGGGCTGGCGACGGTGATCCGCGAGCGCGGAAAGCTGCGCCGCAAGGTGCGGGCGATCTCCACCGAGGGCCGCATGTCGGCCTACATCCTGACAGCCGTACCGGCACTGCTGATGGCCGGCATCCTCGTGCTGATGCCGCAGTTTTACTACAGCGTCTGGGACAAGCCGATGACCTGGTACCTGCTCGGCGCCTCGATTGCCTGGCTGATGCTCGGCAACGCCATGATGTTCAAGATGTCGAACTTCAAGTTTTGACCATGGATTCGCTGCTCGCCCTCCTTTCAGACGCCGCCTCGGACTCGCTGCTTCCGGCCTCGCTGTTGCTGCTGCTGGCCGGTGGCACCGCGATGGCGTGGCCGATGCTCGCCGCGCGAGGCGGGCGCACCGAGATCAAGCGCCGCCTCAAGGTCGAGAGCGAGGCGCTGCAGCAGCCGCGCGCCGAAGCCGGGCAGAAAACGGGCGCCGCGATCGTACGCGAAAAGGCCGCCCGCACCGCGCAGGAATTCTACAGCAGGAGCGACCCGGAAAACGTCGCGCGCCTGCGTCTGAAGCTGATCCAGGCCGGCTACATGGACCCGCGCGCCGTGGGCATGTTCTTCCTGATCCGTTTCGCGGCCTTTGTCGTGGGCGCGGTCGGCGCGATCCTCGCCGACTTCTGGGTCGGCGCGGAGGCGGGCAACATGAGCCGCTGGAGCTTTGTGCTGCTCGCGGGCGCGGCGGGCTATTTCCTGCCCGGCCTGGGGCTCACGCGGATGGTGCACAACAAGATGCGCGAATACCGCAACGGCTTTCCCGATTTCATGGACCTGATGATCGTCTGCTCCGACGCCGGCATGAGCATGGAGGCGGGTATCGAGCGCGTTTCGCGCGAGCTCAACGCCACCTATCCGGCGCTGGCGCAGAACCTGCAGCTCGTCTCGCTGGAACTGCGCGCCGGCCGCAGCCTCGACGACGCGCTGAAATCGCTCGCCGACCGCCTCAGCCTCGACGAGGTCCGCTCCTTTGCAACGCTGCTGCAGCAGTCGAAGGAACTGGGCACCAGCCTTTCCGGGGCGCTGCGCGTTTTTTCCGATGAGATGCGCCACAAACGGATGTCGCTCGCGGAAGAAAAAGCGCACGCGCTGCCGGCCAAGATGTCGGTGCCGGTGACCGTCTGCATCCTGCCGGTCGTCCTGATGATCGCCATCATCCCGATCATCGTCAAGATGTCCGAGCTGGATTAACCCCTCCTAACAAAACCTTGAATTAACTTTTGGAATTGCGTGCTCTTCGGCACCGAAGCTTAATCGCCGCGTGCTAGTTTGCGTCCATGAGACCCGGAACAGGGCAATAGGGGCGGGCGATGGGCAGGCTGGTTTACGCGGTCATGGCCGCGACACTTCTGGGCGCAGGGTGCACGACAGGCAGCATCGACACCACGCAGACCAAGGCGATCAAGCCGGTCACCAAGGATGTCAGCGCCCGCGATCTCGCCGCCGGCAAGGATAATTTCCGCCAGGCGAACTACGGCCTCGCCGAGCAGCATTTTCGTAAGGCGGTGGAACTGCGCGCGGACAACGCCGAGGCGTGGATGGGGCTTGCCGCTTCCTACGACCAGCTCGGCCGCTTCGACTTCGCCGACCGCGCCTATGAACAGCTCCTGAAGCTGACCGGCCGCCGCCCGGAGGTCGTCAACAACCTTGGCTACTCGCAGCTGCTGCGCGGCAATACCGCCAAGGCGCGCGAACTTTTCACCGAAGCCCGCGTCGGCATCCACGACCCGGCGATTGTCGACGCCAACCTGGCGCTGCTGAACAAGGAAGCCGCCGAGGGGTGAGGCGGCGCTAAGAAGCCCGGGCTATGCCGGGGCGATCGATTGCCGGGTCTGCTTCGATCAGGACGCGCAGCCCCATCGCCTTCAGCACCTTCAGGACCGTCGAGAACTCCGGATTGCCGGCAGCGCTGAGCGACCGGTATAGCGATTCCCGCGAGAGACCCGTTTCGCGGGCGATCTGGGTCATACCGTCGGAACGCGCGACATCGCCAAGCGCATGCGCAATCAACGAGATGTCGCCGTCCTCGAAAGCCGCCTCCAGGTACGCAGCGATGTCTTCTCGGGTCTTGAGGTATTCGGCCGAGTCCCATTTCGACGTTTCGATGGACATTACCGGATTTCCTTTGCCATCACCTTGGCCAAAGCAATATCGGAGGCTTGGGTCCGCTTGTCGCCACCACACAGAAGGATCACGACGGTGTCTCCGCGACGCGCGTAGTAGACCCTATAGCCTGGCCCATAGTCGACGCGCAGTTCACCCACCCCGTCACCCAGTGCTTTCACGTCGCCAAGGTTGCCCAGGCCGATCCTAACGATCCTTGTTTGGATGCGAGCCCGAGCCCGCCGATCCGGCAGCTCTTCAAGCCACTTCCGGAACCTCGGGGTCGTCAGAACTTCCACAAGTTGTATCCTGTAGGCTACAGAACTACAATCCGTGTTCGACTACCCTGCGGCGCCGCGAAATTCCGACAGCGGTGGGCAGGCGCAGACGAGATTGCGGTCGCCGGCGACGTTGTCGATGCGCGACACCGGCGGCCAATATTTCGCGCCCTGGTCGGCGTCCCCGGCGGGGAACGCCGCCTCCAGCCGCGAATAGGGATGCGTCCACTCGCCCGCCAGCGCCTCGGCGGCCGTGTGGGGTGCGTTGACCAGCGGATTGTCGTTCCTCGGCCAGCGCCCCTCGGCGACGGATGCCGCTTCCCCGGCAATACCGATCATGGCATCGCAAAAGCGGTCCAACTCGCGCTTGGGCTCGGACTCGGTCGGTTCCACCATAAGCGTGCCTGCCACCGGCCACGACATCGTCGGGGCGTGGAAGCCGTAGTCGATCAGCCGCTTGGCGATGTCCTCGACGCTGGTGCCCGAAGCCTCCTTCACCACGCGGGTGTCGAGAATGCATTCATGCGCCACTCGGCCGCTGCGGCCGCGGTAGAGGATCGGGAAATGCGGCGCCAGCCGCGTCGCCACATAGTTGGCGTTGAGGATCGCCATCTCGGTCGCGCGCTTCAGGCCGGCCGCGCCCATCATTCGGATGTACATCCAGGTGATCGGCAGGATCGAGGCGCTGCCGAACGGCGCGGCCGAAACCGCATGGCCGGAGCCTTCCGCAACGTGGCCGGGCAAGAACGGCTTGAGGTGCGACCTCACCCCGATCGGGCCGATGCCCGGCCCGCCGCCGCCATGCGGAATGCAGAAAGTCTTATGCAGGTTCATGTGGCAGACGTCGGCGCCGATGTCGCCCGGCCGGGCCAGCCCGACCAGAGCGTTAAGATTGGCACCGTCGAGATAGACCTGGCCGCCATGCTCGTGGATCAGCGCGCAGATGTCGCGCACGCCTTCCTCGAACACGCCGTGCGTCGACGGATAGGTGATCATCAGTGCCGCCAGATCCTTGGCGTGCAGGTCGGCCTTGGTGCGCAGGTCCTCGACGTCGATATCGCCCGCCTCGGTGCACTTCACCACCACCACCTCCATGCCGGCCATGCTGGCGCTGGCCGGGTTGGTGCCATGCGCGGAGGAGGGGATCAGGCATACGCGCCGGTGCGGTTCGCCGCGCGCGGCGTGGTAGCGCGCGATCGCCAGCAGGCCGGCGAATTCGCCCTGGCTGCCGGCATTGGGTTGCAGCGACACGGCGTCGAAGCCTGTGATCTCGCCGAGCCAGGTTTCCAGCTCGTCGGTCATGGCGCGGTAGCCGCGGGAATGGGAGGAGGGCGCGAAAGGATGGAGGTTGGCCACCGTCGGCCAGCTCACCGGCATCATTTCGGCTGCCGCGTTGAGCTTCATGGTGCAGGAGCCGAGCGGAATCATGGTGCGGTCGAGCGCAAGATCCTTGTCGGCGAGGCGGCGCAGCAGCCGCATCATCTCAGTTTCCGAACGGTTCTCGTGGAAGACCGGCTGGGTGAGGAAGGAACCGGTGGACCGAGGCTTGCCGGGGAGCAGGCTACCAGCGGTCGCAGGTGCAGTAGCAGCAAACAGCGCGGCGATGGCGGCGAGATCCGCCTCCGTCGAGGTCTCGTCGAAGCTGATGCCCAGCGTGTCGGCGTCGATGCGGCGCAGCAATAGGCCCTGGCGCTCCGCCTCGTCGGCGATAGCCCCGGCTTTGCCAGCCACGCGCGCGGTCACCGTGTCGAACCGGCGCTCGCCCTCGACCTCGATACCCGCACCGCGCAGTCCGGCGGCGAGCCGCGCTGCCAGCCCATGGACGCGGGTGGCGATCGCCTGCAGGCCTTCGGGCCCATGCCAGATGGCGTAGGCAGTTGCCATGTTGGCGAGCAGCGCCTGGGCGGTGCAGATGTTTGAGGTCGCCTTGTCGCGGCGGATATGCTGCTCGCGCGTCTGCAGCGCGAGCCGGTAGGCGGGCCGGCCCCTCGTGTCGACCGACTGGCCGACCAGGCGGCCCGGCATCAGGCGGGTGAGCTTCGCGGACACGGCACAATACGCGGCATGCGGGCCGCCAAAACCCATCGGCACGCCGAAGCGCTGCATGGAGCCGACAGCGACGTCGGCGCCGAGACTGGCCGGCGAGTCGCCGATGGTCAGCGCAAGCGGATCGGCGACGAAGACGACCACCACGCCGCCCGCGTTCGCCTTGTCGATCAGCGCCCCGAACTCGCCATAGACGCCCTGCGTGTCGGGCCATGGCACGAGGAGCGCGCAGGTCTGGTCATCGACCGTATCGCCGTCGACGACGATGCCAAGCGCCTCGGCTCGCGTGCACAGCACGTCGAGAATTTGCGGGTGCAGCTGTCCGGCAAGCGCGACCCTTGGCCGTTTTCCATAGTGGAAACGCCAGGCGATGCCGACCGCTTCCGCCACCGCCGTTGCCTCGTCGAGCAGCGAGGCGGACGCGACGGGCAGGCCGGTCAGCTCCGTGATCAGGGTCTGGAAATTGAACAGCATCTCCAGCCGCCCTTGGCTGATCTCGGCCTGATAGGGAGTGTAGGCAGTGTACCAGGCCGGGTTCTCGAGCAGGTTGCGCTGTATGACAGGCGGCACGAATGTGCCGTGATAGCCGGCGCCTATGAAGCTCTTCGCCACGACGTTGGCAGCCATGCGCGCGGACAGTTCCGCCAGCGCCTCCGCCTCCGTCGCCGCGGCCGGCAGCGCCAGCGAGCGGTCCAGCCGGATCGACTGCGGCACGGTCTGCGAAATCAGGGTTTCCACCGACGGCACGCCGATCGCCGCCAGCATGGCGCGCGTCTCCGCGGTGGTCGGGCCGACATGGCGGTCGGCGAAGGTTGCTTCATGCGCACTCATGTTCGGGCTCCGGGCTCAGCCGATCGAGGCCAGGTAGGCGGTTTCGTCCATCAGGCCGGCGAGTTCGCTCTCGTCGGAGACCTTCATCTGCCAGAGCCAGCCGTCGCCGGTGGCGGCGGTATTGACGAGCGCGGGCTCCCCCTCGAGGCGGCTGTTGAAGGCGGTGATCTCGCCGGAGATCGGCGCATAGACGTCGGAGGCGGCCTTCACCGATTCCACCACCAGCGCGATGTCGCCCTTGGCGAGGTTTCTGCCGATCTCGGGCTGCTCGATGAAGACCAGGTCGCCGAGTTGTTCCTGAGCGTAGTCGGTGATGCCGACGGTGGCGATGCCGTCGGCAACGCGCAGCCATTCATGGTCGGAAGTGTAGTAGACGCGGGCCATCAGTTCATCCTTTGACGTAGCGGTGGGGCACGAAGGGCAGGGAAGAAACTTCGACGGGGATGCGGGCGCCGCGAACCTCGGCGAAAAGCCTGGCGCCGGGCCAGGCGAAACCCGAGGCGACGTAGCCCATTGCAACCGGGTGGCCAACGGACGGGCCAAACCCGCCGGAGGTGACGCGGCCGGCCCTGGCGCCGGTGTCGTCGAAGAGTTCGGCGCCGGCTCGCACCGGCTGGCGGCCTTCCGGCTTCAGCCCGACGCGGCGCTCGGCGGGTACGTCGAGGATCGCCTCGCGCAGCGCCTGCGCGCCGATGAAGTCGCCGCCTTCGCGCAGCGATTTTGGGATCGCCCACATCAGCCCCGCCTGCGCCGGATTGGTGGCCGGGGTGATGTCCTGGCCGTGCAGGCAGAGGCCCGCCTCGAGGCGCAGGCTGTCGCGGGCGGCAAGCCCGATCCACTGCAGCCGCCCGTCGGCCAGCAGCTTCTGCGCCAGCGCGCGGGCGGACTGCGCCGGCAGGCCGATCTCGAAACCGTCCTCGCCGGTGTAGCCGGAGCGGCTCATGAACCAGCCGGACTTCGGCTCCAGCCCTTGCATGAAGACGAAATCCACGACCTTGATTCCGGCCTTGTCGAGGATGTCGGCCGCGGCCGGCCCCTGGATGGCGAGGAAAACGCGGTCAAGCGGTTCGACCTTGCAGTCGAAATCGCGGCCGACATCGCGCAAATGCGTCTCGTCGGCGGCGGCGTTGCCGGCATTGGCGACCACCATGAAGGCGTCGCCTTCCAGTTTGGTGACGATGAGGTCGTCGAGGATGCCGGCGCCATTATCGAGCAGGAAGGTGTATTTCGACTGGCCCTCGTCGAGGGCCGCCGCATCCAGCGGGCAGGCCCGGCTAAGCAGCGCTGCCGCGCCCGGCCCGGAAAGCCGGATCAGCTTCATGTGCGAAATGTCGAACAGGCCCGCCTGCTCGCGCGTATGCAGGTGCTCCTTCATCACGCCGGCGGGGTAGGTCAGCGGCATCGACCAGCCGGCAAAGGGGCCGAATCGCGCGCCGGCGGCAATGTGCAGATCTTCAAGCGGAAGGTGCTTCAGTTCGTCGCCCGCCATGGCCTCCTCCAGAACAGCACGCACGCTCCGCAAAATTGCGGACCGGCCGTGCCCCTCTGTCTGAAGCCTGAGAGACTTGCGCAACCGGAACCCTGTCGGCGGCGCTTACACCTTCGGCGCGGGGATTTCCCCCGACTTTCCAGAGTGTCCTTTCCCGAATACGGTTCTTGTTGCCTGAGAGATTTCGGGCGATTTCCCCTTCGGCGGCATCCGCAAGGATGCTCTCTCCCGCAAACGGACGGGGCCTTTGACGCCCCCGGACGAGTGCGCTTCTAGCCCATCCGGCCGCCATTGTCACCTGCGGTTGCCGTGCACGAAGCGCAATCCTTCGCTAACCAACAGCCTTTGCGGTTTCTCAAAGCCTGTCTGGTAGGGTCCGCTCGTGGGATGGCGCGCCGCGTGCGGCCAAGGGCTGAGGGATAGGGCATGGGCGAGTTCTCGAAGACGGCCGCGCTGCGGGGCCTTGCGGATAGCGGGCGCATCACGCCCGACGACGTGCTGATGCTGCGGCGGGAAGTATTCGGCGACGGCGTCGTTAGCCGTGCCGAGGCCGAAAAGCTTTTCGCCCTCGACCGCGCGTGCAGGGAGCGATGCACGGAATGGACGGAGTTCTTCGTCGAGGCGTTGACCGACTTTATCGTCCACCAGGAAAAGCCGCGGGGTTATGTTTCCGGCGAGCAGGCCGACTGGCTTATCGGTGCGATCGCCGAAAACGGCATCGTCGAAACCGAGAGCGAACTCGAATTGCTGGTCGCGATCCTCGAGAAGGCGAAATCCTCGCCGGAAAAGCTCTCGGCCTACGCGCTGGAGCAGGTGGAGCATGCGGTGCTCGACGGTTCCGGCTCGCTGGGCCGGCGCGGAAACCTGACGCCTTGCAAGATCAACAATTCGGAGGTGCAGCTCCTGCGGCGGATTCTTTACGCCTTCGGCGGCGACGGCAATATCGCCGTCACCCGCGCCGAAGCCGAGGCGCTGTTCCGCCTCAATGATCGTACCGCAGACGCCGAAAACGATCCCGAGTGGAACGAGCTGTTCGTCAAGGCGGTGGCCAACTTCGTGCTGTGCGGAACGGGCTATGAGCCGCCGACGCGCGAGGAGGCGCTGGCGCATGACCGTTTCCTCGAAACGGCTGAGCCGAGCATCGGCGGCTTCTTCGCGCGCATGGCTTCGGGGGGACTGAGCGGCCTGCTCGCCGCCTATTCGCCGTCGCGCACAATCGAGTCCGACTGGGAAGCCCACAACCACGCGGCCGACGCGCAGGCGCGCAACGCCGAGAGGGTCGAGGCGAGCGAGGCCCGCTGGCTTGCAGAACGCATCGGCGGCGACCGGCCTATGCACGACAACGAGAAGGCGCTGCTTGCCTTCATCCGCCAGGCGTCGCCCTCGGTCCATCCGGACCTCAAGCCACTGATGGACAAGGTCGCCTGAGGCCATTCGGGTTCCATCGCCGCCCGGGATCTCGCCAGTCGCGACACCCCCGGCATCCCGGAGAATGTCGGCGCTGCCGCGCCAGCCGACGATCAGGATGTGACGCGATCGTTACCTGATTTCCCTTGCGGGAAGAATGCGTGTGGGCCACGGTTCCGCCGCCGATAAGCGGCAGGAGGGATCCCGATGCCAAGATTGCGAAGCCTGCTCGCCTCGACGGTCGCCCTGGCGACGATTGCCGCCGCGCCGAACGTGGCGCAGGCATGCACGCGCATCCTGTGGAACGACAACGGGTTCGCGGTGATGGTCGGCCGCACCATGGACTGGCCGGAATCCACCCAGCCGATTCTGACGGTTTTTCCGCGCGGCATGAAGCGCGACGGCGGCATCGCCGGCACCGAGACGGTGGTGGCCGAAAATCCGGCTCGCTGGACCTCGAAATATGGCAGCCTTGTCACAACCGTCTACGGCATCGGCAGCGCCGATGGCATCAACGAGGCCGGCCTCGGGGCTCACATGCTCTATCTCAACGCGGCCGATTTCGGAGAGCGTGATCCCTCCAAGCCCGGTCTTCATGCGGGGCTGTGGGCGCAGTACCTGCTCGACAATGCGGCCACCGTCGAGGAGGCGCTGAAGCTCTTTGAAAGCATCCAGATCATCAAGGTCAGCGCGCATGGACACGACGCGAACGTGCACCTGGCCATCGAAGATGCCAGCGGGGATTCCGCGATCATAGAGTTCATCGATGGCAAGCCGGTCATCCATCACGGCCGGGAATACGCCGTCATGACCAATGATCCGACCTATGATCAGCAGCTGGCGCTGCTGGCGAAGCAGGATTTTTCCAAGCCTGCGAGCGACATGCCGCTGCCCGGCAACGTCAATCCCGTCGATCGCTTCCAACGCGCCTCGTACTACAAGGCGCTACTGCCGAAGCCCGCGAACGACCGCGAAGCGGCGGCGAGCATCCTGGCCATCGCCCGCAACGTTTCGGTGCCGTTCGGCGCGCCCTACAAAGGCTTCGGCATCTACAACACCGAGTACCGCACGGCGGCCGACCTCAATGCGAAGCGGTACTACTTCGAACTGACCACCAGCCCGAGCGTGATCTGGGCCGACCTGTCGGCGATGAACCTGGATGCCGGCCAGCCGGTGCGCACACTCGATCCGAACGATATCGCGCTGGCGGGCAATGTGATCGGCGATTTCCGGCCGTCAGTATCGCCGTTCTGAAGCAGCCGATGGAGCCGGCAGGTTGCGCCCTGTCGGCCCGTTGCTGCGTCGGGTCTATGCGGCGAGCCGCCTGGCGTGCCAGGCGAGGTGGTCGTCCATGAAGGTCGAGATGAAATAGTAGGAGTGGTCGTAGCCCTCGCGCATGTTGAGCGCGAGCTGGATGCCGGCCGCCTTGCTGGCTTCCTCCAATAGCCAGGGGCGCAGGCCGTCCTGCAAAAAGCCGTCGGCCGAACCCTGGTCGACCAGGAATTCGGGGAAGCGGCGGCCGTCCTCGATCAGAGCGCAGGCGTCGTAGGCGCGCCAGGCGCTTTCGTCCGGGCCAAGATATTTCTCGAAGGCGGGCCGCGACCAGCCGGCCAGCATCGGCCGCGCGATCGGCGCGAAGGCCGAGCAGCTGCCGAAGCGATCCGGGTGCTTCAGCGCGATAGTGAGCGCGCCGTGCCCGCCCATCGAATGGCCGAAAATCCCCTGCCGGGTCATATCCGCCGGAAACTCCCGGGCGACCAGTTCCGGAAGCTCTTCAGTCACATAGGAATACATCCTGTAGTTTCTGGCGAACGGCGCCTGGGTGGCGTCGAGGTAGAAGCCGGCGCCGCAGCCGAACTGCCAGTTGTCCTTTTCGTCCGGCACGTCCGGTCCGCGCGGGCTGGTGTCGGGGCACACCACGATCAGGCCGAACTCGGCCGCGAGCCGCCGGTATTCGCCCTTCTCCATGACGTTGGCGTGGGTGCAGGTGAGGCCGGAGAGATACCAGAGCACCGGCAGCGGCCCGTCCTTCGCCTGCGGGGGTACGAACACGGCGAAAGTCATGTCGCAGGCGCATTCGCGCGAGGCATGGGAATGGACGCCCTGGACGCCGCCGTGGGATTTCGTGGTGGAAACCGTCTTCATCGAAGCTCCGGACTGTCAACCTGGGGTACCGAGCGATACCGCGACGTTGACCGCCGCCGCAACCAGCACCGTGTTGAAGAGGAAGGACAGGATCGAATGCAGCAGCGTCATCCGCCGCATCGCGGTGTTGGTGACGGACGTGTCCGAAGTCTGCGCCGTCATCCCTATGACGAAGGCGAAATAGAGGAAATCCCAGCCGCAGGGCTCCGGCGTATGGGGGAACTCGAATCCGCGGCTGGCCGGGTCATTGTGCGCCCAGTAGCGGTGGGCGTAGTGGATCGACATCATCATGTGGATCGTTGCCCAGCCCAGGCCGACAGCTGCGAGCGAAAGGCCGAGTTCGAGCGCGTCGGGCTCGGACGCTCCGTTGATTAGCCGAAACAGCGAACCCACGGCGAAGGCGGCAACGGCGAAACTGCCGGAGGTTATCAACAAGACGACCAGGCCCGGTTCGTCGGCGTCCGCGGCGTGGCGCTTGAGAGCGTCGATGCTGAGCCCCCTGACTTTCAACAGCGTCATCGCAAGGTAGATGATGAAGAACACGTTGGCGCCGGCTTCGAAAGCCAGGCGTGGCTTCAGCCAGTAAATCAGGGCGAACGTCAAAATGCCGCCGATAGCGGCGACATAAAACGCCTTGTGGCGCGCAAAGCCGGTCATGGAGCGGCCCGCTCGGCCGATTTAAGGGCGCGGCGCACCGCCTGGTCGAGGGCGCCGAGGAAGCGGGAGCGGTCCTCGCGGGAAAATCCAGCGTTGAAGCCGCGGTCCTCGCCGGTTTCGCGCAAATGCTGCTTCAGATCGCGCATGGCCACCGCCATGCCGATCGATTCCGGCGTGAACGGGCGGCCCGTCGGCCCCAGTACATGCGCGCCGAGCGCGACCGCGCGCGCGGCGAGCGGGACGTCGGCGGTGACCACGATGTCGTTCGGCCTGGCGTTTTCCACGATCCAGTCGTCAGCGGCGTCCGCGCCCTTCGACACCACCATGTTGCGGACCATGGGATCGCGCGACGGGCGCAGGCCGCCGTTGGAGACGTAGGTGATGACGAGGCCGTGCCGCTCCGCGACGGTGGCCGCCTCAGCCTTGACCGGGCAGGCGTCGGCATCGACATAGATGATAGGCTCGGGCATCTGGACTCGCGGTACCTGCGGCCATGGCGGCACGACAGCCATAGCAGGTATGCGAAGCCTGTGCAGGGGCGTCGGTTGCGGCTGGACTCGGCCCGGCGCGTTCCGGACAATGCGAGACAGCGGGAATCGACGGAAGAAGCGGCAGAAATGGCCAGCGACAGGAGCATGCGCGATCCGATCCTGAAGGCGGCCGCCGCCGGCGGGGCGGCTGCGCCTGAAGCCGCGTCAGCGAATCCTGTCGCGCCGGAGCCGGAAGGGCCGCGCTTCATCCATCTGCGGGTTCACTCGGCCTACTCCCTGCTGGAAGGCGCGCTGCAGCTTGCCAAGATCGTCGGCCACGCCGTCGCCGACGGGGCTCCAGCGATCGCGGTGACCGACACCAACAATCTGTTCGGCGCGCTGGAATTCGCGCAGAAGGCGTCGAAGGAGGGCCTGCAGCCCATCATCGGCTGCCAGCTCGACATCGCATTCGCCGAGGAGACCGACGATCGCCGCCACGGGCAGCGCCGCGGCGGCCCGGACCTGCGGCCGATCGTGCTCATCGCCGCTGACCGGCAAGGGTACGACAATCTCGTCAGGCTGGTCAGCGAGGCCTATCTCGGCACGCCGCCCGGCGAAGCGGTGCACGTCACCGCCGAAATGCTGCGCGCGGCGAGCGCCGGCCTGATCTGCCTCACCGGCGGGCCGCGAGGGCCAATCGGAGCAGCACTCAAGGCGGACCAGTCGGAACTCGCCGAAACACGCCTGGCAACACTGAAGGCGATGTTCGGCGACCGCGTCTACGTCGAACTGGAGCGCATGGACGGCTACGACCGGCGGCTGGAGGCGCGCACGGTCGATATGGCCTATCGGCACGAGCTGCCGCTGGTCGCCACCAACGAGGCGTTCTTCAAGGCGCGCGAGGACTATGACGCGCACGATGCCCTGATGGCGATCGCCGAGGGCACCGTGATCGCCGACGACAAGCGTCGCCGCCTGACGCAGGAACACCACCTGAAGACGCAGGCCGAGATGGCCGCGCTGTTTGCCGACCTGCCCGAAGCGCTGGACAACACGATCGAGATCGCGCTGCGCTGCTCCTACTACCCGAAGAACCGCGCGCCCATCCTGCCGCGCTTCGCTGCCAAGGGCGTCGAGACGCAGGAGGAGGCGGAAAAGGCCGAGGCGCTGGAGCTTGCGCGCCAGGCGCGCGAGGGCCTCGACATGCGGCTTGCCGTGCATGGGCCGACGCCGGGCTACACGGCCGAACAGTATCGCGAACGCCTGGAATTCGAGCTCGGCATCATCGAGCGGATGAAATATCCGGGCTACTTCCTGATCGTCTCGGACTTCATCAAATGGGCAAAGGCGCAGGGCATTCCTGTCGGCCCCGGTCGCGGCTCCGGCGCCGGCTCGCTGGTCGCCTATGCCACCACCATCACCGACGTCGACCCGCTGCGCTTCTCGCTGCTGTTCGAGCGCTTCCTCAACCCGGACCGCGTCTCGATGCCGGACTTCGACATCGACTTCTGCCAGGACCGGCGCGACGAAGTTATCCGCTACGTGCAGGGCAAGTACGGCCGCGACCAGGTCGCGCAAATCATCACCTTCGGAACGCTGCAGGCGCGCGCGGTGCTGCGCGACGTTGGCCGCGTGCTGCAGATGCCCTACGGCCAGGTCGACCGGCTGTGCAAGATGGTGCCGCAGAACCCGGCCAACCCGGTGACGCTGGCGAAGGCCATCGAGGGCGAGCCGCGCTTTGCCGAGGAGGCTGAGCGCGAGCCGATCGTGGAGACGCTGCTGACGATCGCCCAGAAGCTGGAGGGGCTCTACCGCCACGCCTCGACGCATGCGGCGGGCATCGTGATCGGCGACCGACCGCTGGCGCAGCTGGTGCCGATGTACCGCGACCCGCGCTCGGACATGCCGGTCACGCAGTTCAACATGAAGAAGGTGGAGGACGCCGGCCTCGTCAAGTTCGACTTCCTCGGCCTGAAGACGCTGACCGTGCTGGAGACGGCCGTGAAGCTGGTCGGGCGGAGCGGGCCGAAGATCGATCTCGCCCGCATACCGCTCGACGATCCAAAGACCTACGAAATGCTGGCGCGCGGCGAAGTGGTCGGGGTGTTCCAGGTTGAAAGTGCCGGCATGCGCAAGGCGCTGATCGGCATGAAGCCCGACCGCATCGAGGACATCATCGCGCTGGTGGCGCTCTACCGTCCGGGTCCGATGGAGAACATCCCGACCTACAACGCCCGCAAGCACGGCGAGGAGGAAACCGCCTCCATCCATCCGAAGATCGACCACCTGGTGCGCGAGACGCATGGCGTCATCGTCTACCAGGAGCAGGTGATGCAGATCGCGCAGGAGCTTTCCGGCTACTCGCTCGGCGAGGCCGACCTGCTCCGCCGCGCCATGGGCAAGAAGATCCGCGCCGAGATGGACGCGCAGCGCGTGCGCTTCGTGTCGGGCGCGGTGGAGCGCGGCGTGTCGAAGGGCCAGGCCGACTTCATCTTCGACCTCTTGGCAAAGTTCGCCGACTACGGCTTCAACAAGAGCCACGCCGCGGCCTATGCGATCGTCTCCTACCAGACCGCCTACATGAAGGCCCACTACCCGGTCGAGTTTCTGGCCGCGTCGATGACGCTCGACATGTCGAACACCGACAAGCTGGCCGACTTCCGCCAGGACGCCATGCGCCTCGGCATCGAGGTAGTGCCGCCTTCGGTGAAGACCTCGTTCCGCGACTTCGAGGTTGGCGAGAACCGCATCTTCTATTCGCTCGCCGCCATCAAGGGCGTGGGCGACGCGGCGGTGCGGCACATCGTGGCCAAACGCGCCGAACGCCAGTTCGACAGTCTCGAGGACTTCTGTGAGCGCATCGACCCGAAGATCGTCGGCAAGCGCGTGCTGGAAAGCCTGGTCGCCTCTGGGGCATTGGACTGCTTCGGTCGCGACCGCGCCGCGATGATGGCCGGCGTCGAGCACATGATGGCGGTTGCCCAGCAGGCGCAGAGCAACGCCGAGAGCGGGCAGGGCGACATCTTCGGCATCGGCGCTGCGCGCAAGCCTGAGCCGATCCGCCTGCCGGTCACCACGGCATGGCTGCCGGCCGACCGGCTGCAGCGCGAATTCCAAGCGGTCGGCTTCTATCTCTCGGCGCACCCGCTCGACGAATACAAGGCCGTGCTGCAGCGCATGCGCGTGCAGAACTGGGGCGAGTTCTCCAACGCGGTCAAGCTCGGCGCGACAGCCGGGCGGCTCGCCGGCACCGTCACCTCGAAGCAGGAGCGCAAGACCCGCACCGGAAACAAGATGGGCGTGGTGCAGTTCTCGGACATGACCGGCCAGTATGAGGCGGTGCTGTTTGCCGAGACGCTGGCGCAGTTCCGCGACATGCTCGAACCGGGCCGTTCGGTGGTGATCACGGTACAGGCCGAGAACCGGCCGGAGGGCATCAACCTCCGCATCCAGACGGTGCAGTCGCTGGAAGACGAAGCCGGGCGGCTGCAGAAATCGCTGCGCGTCTTCGTACGCGATCCGGAGCCGCTGCCGGCGCTGGAGGCACAACTGGCCACGCGCGGGGAGGGGCAGGTCAGCCTGGTGGTGATCCGCGACGGCGCCCGCGGCGAGATCGAGGTGGCGCTGCCCGACCGCTACCGGATCACGCCGCAGATCGCCTCGGCCATGCGCGCGGTGCGCGGCGTGGTCGACGTGGAACTGGTGTAGGGCGGCGCTCCCCGCGCAAGCGCCGCGATCTGCACCTCACTGCGCGGGCATCTGCGGGGGAGCGAAGACGATATAGGGCGTCACGGTCTTGCCGCCGGGCGGGACGAAGGCGGGAGCCGGCGAGCCTGGATCGCCGAGCGATTTCACGTATCGATAGAACGACCGCAGCTCGGCCTCCGACAACGCATGCACGTTGAACCACGGCATCGGCGGACGCGTCTCGAAATGCTGGGCGAAGGTGACAAAGGCATCTTCGTTCATCGCCGAAAGGGTCAGCCGCAGATTGGCTGGGTAGGTGGTTCCCCACGGTCCCTGGAAACCGACGACGTCGCCGGCCAGCGCCTTCGCCGGATCGACCTTGCCGCCGCTCTGTGCGTAGCCCGCGGTATGGCAGTCATGGCAGCCGCCGATGACGGCGACGCGCGCGCCGGTCTCGACGGAAATCTCGTCCGCAGCCACGGGCAGCGAACCAATTGCAAGACACGCAAACACAATGGCTGAGCGAAGCATCCCGATCCTCTCCAATCGCCTGGGTGCGCGCACGCTAGATGATTTTATTGACGGATTGAACCGGGTTCATTGCCCGGCGTCGGAATTCGCAGCCGCCGGAGGATTCTCCCGACGGCGGACATCAAGAGTGCGCGCATCGGGCCGGCATCGACAAGGGGCAAGCGATCTGCCTGTTCGTCGCGCCCAAGGTAATGGAGCCGGCACTTGTCGGATCGTCGAAGGTTCTGCTCTGATCAGCCGCCGGGAGGCGCGGCATTCGGCGGCAGCTGATCGACCTCGTAGGTCCAGACGCGGAAGCCAGTGAGCGTATGCGGGCCGAAGGAGTTGATGAGCGGGATGTCGGCGGCGTCGCGTCCGCGGGCGACCACGATGCGACCGATGCGCGGAACGTTGTTGCGCGGATCGAAGGTGCGCCAGGCTCCGTCGAGGAACACCTCGATCCAGGCGGAAAAATCCATCGGGTCCACGACCGGCACGCCGATGTCGCCAAGGTGTCCGTTGATGTAGCGTGCCGGAATGTTCATGCAGCGGCAAAAGGTCAGCGCCAGATGCGCAAAGTCGCGGCACACGCCCACGCGCTCGTTGTACGCATCGAAGGCCGTGCGGGTGGACCGCGCCTGCAGATAGTCGAAGCGGATGTGGCGGTTGACGAAATCGCAGATCGCCTGGACGCGGCCCCAGCCGGGCGGCATCGTCCCGAACAGGTTCCAGGCGACCTGGCTGAGCTTGTCGGTCTCGCAGTAGCGGCTGCCCATCAGGTAGACGAGGCAGTCGTCGGGCAATTCGGCGACCGGCATTTCGCGGGCGTTGGGCACCACCGGGTCGGGGTGACCGTCGTCCTCGATCGTGGCGTCGCCCCATAGCGTGAGGTCGCCCGCCGGCGCCACCAGGCGCCGGCAGCGGTTGCCGAACAGGTCGCGATAGGTCGTCGTCGGCGTGTCGGGCCGCGTGAACACGGCCTCCGGCGCCCGGATGTCCGCCGCGCGCTCCTCGTGCACCGCGAGCAGGCAGACCAACGGAGTCGGCTGCGGGCAATTGATGGTGATTTCGTAGCCGTAGCGGATCAGCATTGGCGTGCCCTATCGTCGGTACGCGGCGCGCCGATGTTCCGCGCGGCAAGGTCGGACCGTGACCGACCAATGCTTCAAGCCGAAACGGTAGCGGAGTTTGCCCTGGCGGGGAAACGATTTGTTCCGCGGCGTGGTCTTGCGACTCGCGACCCGCCGGCCGGCTCCGCCAATTCCTTTACAAATCGATTCAAGCTTTATTGGCAATTCGCCACTCATAAATACCTCTCGCTTTCTCCGGCAGCGTTCGCCGTCGGTCTATTGTGTCTTGCGTACAGGTCATCATGCGATCGCCAAGCCTCGTCCTGTCAGTGCTCGCCTGCCTGTCCCTTGCGGGCTGCATGAGTTCCGCGCTCGAGACCGTCGGCGATCCTTCGCCCGAAACCACCAGCTCGATCGTTCCGCGCCCGGACGCGGCCGTGGAAAGCGCGGCGGAGGAGGTAGCGCCGGACGCGGAGGCTGTATCCGAGATGCGTTCGGCCGAAAACGTGACCGCCGCTACTGTGGGCGCGCCGGCCATCGAGCCGATCGCTCTCGTCGATCCCCCGAAGACCGTCACGCTGCCGACGGCCGCAAAGGGCACAATCCTCGTGCCGCCGGTCGGCACGGTGAGCCGGCACCGGTTCCGCGACGCCAAGCCCATCAATTTCGGCAAAGCCTCGCCGCGGCAGATGGCGGTGCACGGCGTCGACGTCTCGCGATGGCAGGGCAACATCGACTGGGTCAAGCTGCGCAGCCAGGGTGCGAACTTTGCCTACATCAAGGCGACCGATGGCGGCGACCATCTCGACCCGATGTTCCGCAAGAACTGGCGTGCCGCAGATGCCGCCGGTCTCAAGCGCGGCGCTTATCATTTCTTTTACTGGTGCCGGACGGCCGGCGAACAGGCCGACTGGTTCATCCGCAACGTTCCGCGGGAGGCAGGCGCGCTGCCGCCGGTGATCGATGTGGAATGGAACGGCGAATCCTCCTGCAAGCGGCGCCCTTCAAGGGAGCGTGTGCTGGAGAAGATGCAGGTCTTCATGGACAAGCTCGAGGCGCATTACGGCCAGCGCCCGATCATCTACACCGCGCCGGATTTTTATCGTGACAATCTTCGCGGGGCGTTCGCCGACTATCCTTTCTGGCTGCGCTCGGTCGCCGCGCACCCGCAAAAGGTCTATCCGGGCCGCAAATGGCTGTTCTGGCAGTATTCCGGCTCCGGCCTCTCGCACGGCGTGAAGGGCCGCATCGACCTCAACGTCTTCAATGGCGACGAGCGTGCTTGGCGCAACTGGGCGGGCGGAATGCAGATGGTTGCCGAAACGGACTAGCAGCGACGACCGGCGATTTACCGGCATTTGCATACGTTTCGTTGACCACCTGACTTAGCGTAACGGCAAGCTCTGCCCTGTATCCTGCAAAGAATCAGTCGGGGACTGTCATCGATGCGTAGTGTCTTGATTGGCCTGGCACTTGCCGCCGGCGCGGGCGCTTTCGGATTTTTCGGAGCCGGCGGGCCAGATCGCCCGATGGCCATCCCGGAGGCGGCGCCGGGCATGTCGGAAGACGCTCCGCGGCCGATAAAGGAAAATATCGTCGCGTATCGAGTGGGCGACGTCTCGATCGAAAATGCCAGGCAGATGGCGGTTGAGACCCTGCCGCGGTTCCATGAATTGATCGCGGCCGACATGCCGGCCACCTATACGGTCAAGTTCCCGCTCACCCAGAACGGCGCGACCGAGCACATCTGGATGCAGCTCGACGGCTATCGCAACGGTCGCTTCGTCGGCCGCCTCGCCAACGAGCCTGTCAACGGCCGCCGCTACAGGATGGGCGACCGCATGGAAGTCGCCGACGCCGAGGTCGAGGACTGGATGGTCAATACCGGCAGCCAGATGTATGGCGGCTATACCGTGCGGGCGATGCTGAAGGACATGCCGCAGGACCAGGCCGACAAGCTGCGGACCATGTTCCGCGACTGACGCGAGCTATCCAGGCACGAGACATTGACGATGTCGCCGACGGAATATCTCGCCGGCCCTTTCCCATTGCGCTCTGACGAACCGCGCTCGCATTCACGAAAATTCTCAGCGAGGCCTTGCAAAAGATATATCTTTCCATAGATATGTCGCATGGACGATATATCTATGGAAAGGAAAACCTGTGTTTCATCGTTTCAGGCGAGATGACCGCGAGCGCGATTGCTGGTCGACCATGGGTCCGCGCGGCGATAATCCGTTCGGCGGGGCGCGCGGTGGCCGGGGCGGTCCGTTCGGGCGCCATCGCGGCGGTCCGTTCCGCGGACGCGGCCCGCGCATGTTCGATCCAGGCGCGCTGCGGCTGGTCGTGCTGGGGCTGATCGCGGACGAGCCGCGCCACGGCTACGACATCATCAAGGCGCTGGAGGCTCGTTTCCAGGGCGCCTACAGCCCGAGCCCTGGCGCGATCTACCCGATGCTGCAGATGCTGGAGGAGGCGGACCTCGTCGCCTCGCAGGCGAACGGCAACAAGCGGCTTTATTCGATTACGGAGGCAGGCCGGACCTATCTCGGGGAGCACGCCGCCGAACTCGCGCGCATCAATGCGCAGATCGACGAGGCCTCGACCGAGGCGGATGGCGCGTCGCTGGGCGAAGAGATGCGCGGCCTGCGCGATACGCTCTTCGGCATGATGCGCGGCGGAAAGCTGGATGCCAGCGAGGCCCGCAAGGCGGTGGAGATTCTGCGCCGCGCGCGCAGCGAGCTGGAGAAGCTCGGTGGGGAGTGAGGTTCGGCGGCGGCGGTGAAGGTTGGTCCCTGAGGGCAACCAATCGGACCAACGCCCGATCGCCGACGGCAATTCTGTAGCGAGACCGGTTCCCACCGCCGGGCTACATGCTTACAACCGACGCCATGTCGAAGCAGCAACTCAACGAATGGGACATCGAGCGCTCCGGCCTCCGCTCGCTCTCATCGCCGGAGATCAAGCGGTTCTGGGACCGCTACATCGCATTCCGCGCGCCGGTCGAAATCGCGCGCGGCAGCCTGTGGTCGCGCTGGCGCCACGTCTCCGACGACCTGGTGATCTCGCTCTATCTCACCAACCGCAGCATCGGCCTGTTCGTCCGGGGACAGCGGGGCGAGGGGTACCGGACGACGCACGCCCGGCTTTCGGCCTTCGAGCCGTGGCTCGGCAAGGCGCTCGGCGCCTGCCTCGATGGCCACGAAGGCTGCTGCTATCTCAGCAACCAGCCGATACTGGTGAGCGATCCGGCCTGTTGGCCGCGGGCCTTCGCCTGGCTCGCCGCGCGGGAAGAAGAGTACCACCGCGTGCTCGGCAGCGTCGTCAAGGCTTAGTGGTCAATCGCGCTGACCCCCGCCAGCCGATTGCCGAGTCGATGAAAGTTAGCCCCTACGTCGGCGTTCGCGACGCGCGTCGGAAGTCTCGGCCGTGTTGGCCGTGGCAATCTTGTTGCGCATCGGGCCGATGCGGGAGACGATCGTTTCGACCGTCGGCCGCTCGCCCTTCTTGTGCGCGTCGAGCGCCTGCCGCATGGCCGCCAGATGCGCGAAACTGGTGCCGCAGCACCCGCCGACGATGGCCGCACCGGCGTCGACCGCCAGGCGCACATAGTCGGCCATCAGTTCGGGCGTGCCCGAATAGTGGATCTCGGTGCCGCGGAATTCCGGAATGCCGCAATTGCCCTTGACGATGACCACGGCGCCCGGCCGCGCTTCCGTTATGTCGAGCAGGCTGGAAAGGATGTCCGAAGCGCCGACGCCGCAATTGGCGCCGACCGCCAGCGGATGGTCGGCGAGCCCTTCGGCGACGACGTGGATATCCTTCGGCAGCAGGCCCATCATGGTGCGGCCGGCAGTGTCGAACGAGCCGGTATAGGTATAGGGCAGGCCGACGCGGATCGCCGCTTCCGCCGCGGCGCGGATCTCTTCAGGCGCGGACATCGTCTCGATCCAGGCGATCTCGGCGCCGCCGGCCTTCAGGCCCTCGATCTGTTCGGCGAAAGCGTCCACCGCCTCGTCATAGGACAGCGCGCCCAGCGGCTGTAAGAGTTCGCCGGTCGGGCCGACGGAGCCGGCGACCACCACGCGGCGGCCGGCCTTGTCGGCGACGGCGCGCGCGATCGCGGCGGCCGCCTTGTTCAGCTCGAAAACACGGTCCTGCGCATGGTGCAGCTTCAGCCGGTGGCGGGTTCCGCCGAAGGAATTGGTGAGAATTATGTCGGCGCCGGCATCGACGAATTTCTGGTGCAGCGTCGTGATCTTCTCCGGCGCGGTGGCGTTCAGCAGTTCCGGCGCCTCGCCGGCCTCAAGCCCCATGGCGAAAAGATTGGTGCCGGTGGCGCCATCGGCAAGCAGCACGCCCTTTTCGGCGATCAAGGCTGCAAGCGGGTTCTCCATGACGGGGCGTCTCCGGTGAAAGTCGAATAACGATATAAAGAAGTCTTTATATGGCGTCAACGGCGTCCGGGGTACGGAAGTCGCGTTCGGCGAGCCGGCGCGCGAAGGCGGCGCTCTCATGCGCGTTGACCTCGGCGGCGCGGATCAAATTGTCGAAATGCCGGGTCAGCGTCTGGATGGGCTGGGTGGCGTTAAGCACAAGATAGAGGTCGCCGACATAGATCGCCGCGCGGTACGGGCCGAAGATCGTGTAGGGCACCGAGTAGCGCTGGCGGCCGTCGTAGAGAAACAGCCGGAAGGTGGGGTATAGGTCGTCGAGCAGGCGCGCCATGTGCTCCAGCTGCTCGCGCCGCAACTGGTCCGGAAAGCCGCTCCAGACGCCCAGCCCGCGCGCGAAGACCTCCAGCGTGTGGCGCGGCATGCAGACTTCCATGTCTGTCTCGGGGCGCCGCGTGTAGTCGATTCGGTACTGGGTCTCGTCGACCTGCGATTCGAGGTTCTTGTTGCTGATGCCGACCTCGTATTCGATCAGCGCGTCCGTCCTCAGCAGGTCGGGAATGCCCGCCGGCACGTAGCGGATTTTCGTGCCGGCCGCCTCCGCGTGCCATCTGGCGAGCAGCGTGCGGTCGTAGCCGCCGGAACCCTCCTCGATCTCCAGGCTGGCGCGGATCTCGCCGGTGAGGCCCTCGTCCTGGCTGAGCCCCAGCAACCAGTCGAGCGATACCTTGTGCTCGGCGGCCAGCGTCACCAGCGTTTCCGCACGCGGCAGGCGAGTGCTTGCGCCAGACAGAAGCTGCGACAATGCGGAGCGGTCGATGCCGATCTTCGCGGCGAAGGCTGAGTGGTTGATGCCCGATCGCTGCACCAGCGTCTTCAGCCGATCGCGGAACAGGTCGGAAAGGTTGCGCTTGTCCACGGGACGCGATTCCGTTCAGAATGAGTCAATTCTGTTTACTAAGTGTATCATTCGCTTGTCTTAGTGCGCATAATCAACATATTATACGCATTGTCGCATTGAGTGCGACCCATTCTCCTGACACCATGTTGTCAGGAATCGGGGCTTCCCCCAACAGCAAGCATTTCGGGCATGTCGGGCAATAGAGCACGTTGTGGGCGAAGGCCGGCGATCGAGTGGCCGACCGTATTGCTGATTGCCGCCTGTTATACCGGCTGGGCGGCCATCGGCCTGATCGTCTGGCCGGACTATTCGGTGGTCGCCCTTGTCGGCCTGGGCATCCTGCTCGCACTGCAGTCATCCCTCATGCACGAGGTCTGCCACGGCCACCCGACCCGTCGGCCCTTGCTCAACGAACTTATGGTCGGCCTGCCGATCGGGCTCATCTATCCCTATCGGCGCTTCAAGGCGATCCATCTGCGCCACCACGCCGACGAGCGGCTGACCGATCCTTTCGACGATCCGGAGAGCTTCTACAAGGCGCTGTGGAAGTACCAGAAGCTTCCCGCCTGGCTGCGCGCCGTGCTGGTGGCTAACAACACCATGCTCGGCCGTTTCGTGCTCGGGCCGCTGCTCGGCACGGCGGGCTTCCTCATCGAGGAATGGCAGCTTGTCCGCAAGAACGAGCCGGGCGTCCGTCGCGCCTGGGTGCACCATGTGCTCGGACTGGTTGTCGTGCTCCCCATCGTGCAGTTCGGCTTCGGCATCCCGCTCTGGCTCTATCTATTGGTGCCGGTCTGGCTCGGCCAGTCGCTGATCGCCATCCGCACCTTCGCCGAGCACCAGTGGTCGGAGCGTCCGGACGGCCGCACCATCATCGTCGAGCGCTCGCCGCTGTCGCTGCTGTTCCTCAACAACAATCTGCACTTCGTGCACCACAACGTGCCGGCGGCGGCGTGGTACAGGCTGCCGGCGCTGTTTCGCGAGCGGCGGGCCGAATGGATCCGGCGCAACGGCAACTATGTCTATCCCACCTACTTCGCGCTGTTCCGCGATTTTGCCGTGCAGCCAAAGGAGCCGGTCGCGCACCCGGTCCTCCGACGGCAGCCCGAGGCCGGCCGCGCCTTTCGCCCGCGCGTGCGGGCGCGCAACGTCAACGGCCTTGGCACGGCGCCGGTGCCGGCCAGGCCGCCGAAGGATTGAGTTCTCCCTTCGCCTGCGAGAGAGGCCGCTCGGCTTGCACTACCAAGCCAGTTGCTGCCATCTGACAGCATGAGCGCCTTCATCGCAGCCCTTCCGATGTATGACTGGCCCGAGGTCTCGGCGGAGACCGACGGGCGGTGGGCCCTGATCCGCGACCAACTCCGCGAGCGCGGCATCGACGCGCCTGAGCGGCTGACGCGGCGCAATGGCGACATGCCGGCGGTCCCGGGCGGAATCCGGGGAGCCGACGACCGCTTGGTCGCGCCAGACCCGGCGACTTTGCCGCCGGACCAATTCGACCTGGCGACGCTGTGGCGGCATCCGGCGCTGATTTTCGGCCAGACCTGCTGGGGGCCGATGCAATGCGGGCTGGAGCCGGAAGTGCTGGTCGTGCACCAGCCGGACTATTCGCGCGTCGAGGGCGGCTCCGGCGAATTCTATTCGAGCGCCATCATCGTGCGGCGGGGCGAGCGGTCGAGACCAGCAGCGCCGCCGGCCGACGGGAGCGCGCTGCTGCCGTTCGACCGCATGCGCGGCCGGCGGCTCGCCTTCAACAACCCGGACTCGATGTCCGGCCTCATTGCGCTTGCCGGCGACCTCGAGGCGGTGGGCCAAAGCCTTGCCATCTTTTCCGACCGCGTCGAGACCGGCGCGCACCGCGCTTCGGTGGTCGCAGTGGCCGAGGGCAGCGCGGATATCGCGACCATCGACTGCCGCTCCTGGGAGCTTGCCCGCCGCTTCATGCCGGAGGCGCGCGAGGTGGAGGTCGTCGGCTGGACGGCCAGGCGCAAGGGGCTGCCCTACATCATGGCGCGACCCCTTGCCGCGTTGCTGCCACAGCTCCGCCAGGCGCTCGCGGCGTCGGGAGCCGCGGCGATCCACGGCTAAGCGGCAACACGCCAGTAACGCCGGCGCTCACGGCATAGTGACGCAACCCGCCACAGGGTCGCGCGGTTTCTTCGCCATCATCGGGCAAAGCGGAGAAGCATCATGTCCGAACAGATCGCATCCGGCCTAATCCTCGTCGCCGGCCTTTTCGTCGCCGCAACCTTGGCGGGATACGTGCTCCTGCAGCGGCCGCATCACCATCATTCGGTGGGCAAGCGCGTCCTGCACTGACGCGTATCCGAAACCGAAACTGTTTTCGGGTAAGGATGCGTTTATCTGGGGAAGATCAGCGGACGAGGTCGAGCGGGTAGGTCGATAGTTGGCGGTTGCCGGTTTCGGTGATCAGCACCTGCTCCTCGATCTTGACGCCCTCGCGCCCGCCAAGGCGGCCGATGTAGCTTTCGACGCAAAGCACCATGCCGGGCTCAAGAACGCCGTCCGGCGTGTCGTCGGTCCAGTCGGCGGCGTGTGGTAGCGTCGGGTATTCATCGGCCAGGCCGACGCCGTGAAAAAGTACGCCGTAGCGCGCCGGAAAGCACTCCGGCGGCGGGTTCTTGGCGCGCTCGACGAGTTCGCGGAAGGCGGTTCCGGGCCGCATCAGCGCGGTGTTCGCCGCGATCTGGTCGACGGCGATGGCGAACAGGTCGCGCTGCTCGTTGCCAGGCATGCCGTCACCGCAAAGCCAGGTCCGGGACAGGTCGGCGCAGAAGCCGTAGGGCCCGATCAGGTCGGTATCGAAGGCGACGAGGTCGCCGGCCTCGATGACGCGTGCCGAGCATTCCTGGAACCACGGATTGGTGCGCGGGCCTGACGACAAAAGCCGCGTCTCGATCCATTCGCCGCCGCGCGCGATGTTGCCGCGGTGAAGTTCGGCCCACAGCTCGTTCTCTGAGATGCCGGGGCGCAGCGCGTCGCGCATCTCGCCCATCGCCGCTTCGCAGGCGACGATGGCGCGATGCATGGCCAAAACCTCGTCCGGCGACTTGATCAGCCGGGCGCTCTCCATCACCGCCTCGCCGTTGTGGACCGAGACGCCGAGCCGCGCGAGTTCGGCGACGCCCTCGGGATCGAGGTGGTCGACGGCGATGCGGCGATTGCCGCGGCCATGCTCGGCGACCAGCGAGGCGATGCCGCCGGCCCAGCGCCGCACCCGCGCGTCGGTCAGCTCGCCGCCATACATGTACATCCACGATATGGCCGGCCGCACCTCGTCGACGGTGCCGGCATGGTCGGACAGGTGCTCGCAGGAGAAATAATCGAAAAGCACGACCGGGCCGTCGGTCGCGACAAAGCAGTGGCGCGTCGGGTTGTGCGCGACCCAGAGCTGCATGTTGGTGGAGTCGGTCGCGTAGCGGATGTTCACCGGGTCGTAGAGCAGCACGCCGGCATAGTCGCGCCGCCTGAGTTCGGCGCGGATGCGCTCCAGCCGATAGGCACGCATGGCCGGCAGGTCGGGCGCCGGGATGCCGGCCGCCGCCCATTCCGCCTCGGCGACGGGGCCGTAGCCCAGGACATGCTGGTTGAGTGAAGCCGCCTTTTCCCGCGCGGAATGGCGCAAGGCTTCGACCGAGCCCGGCTCGAACGGCATGATCTTGCGATGGCGGGAAAAGGTGCCGGTTGTCTGCATCAGCGATGGCGCCGGATGGGCTGCCTGCTACTCCGCCGGCACCTTTGCCTCGAGCGCGGCGATGCGCCGTTCGTGCCCACCTAGCATCGCCTCGACGGCACGGATCTCGACATCGTGTCCCTCGACGCGGAAATCGCGGCTGCGGATCATCGCGAACTGCACTTCCAGATATTCGCGCAGCGCCTTTTGCTCATCCAGCACGCGCTGGACCATCGGCTGCAGCATTCTCAGATCGGCTTCGGCCATCGGTCCGGCATCCTTGCGTCGCACGCCTGCCGAAAATAGTACGGGTATGCGATCGATGAAAGGTGTCACGAAGCGAGGGCAGGGCCGATGCCCGCCGCTCCGCCGTCGTCCTCACGGCATGAGCTGGCCGCCGTTGACCTCGATCACCTGGCCGATGATGTAGCCCGACAACGCGGCGGAGGCGAGGAAGAGGTAGGCGCCGACACAGTCCTCGGCGACGCCCAGGCGACCCTGGGGAATGGTCTTCAGCATGGCGTCGAGCTGCTCGCGCGTCGAATAGCGCTCGTGGAAGGGCGTGGTGATGACGCCCGGGGCGACCGCGTTGACCCGGATGCCGAAGGCGATCAGCTCCTTGGCCATGCCGCGGGTGACGTTGGACACGAACGCCTTCGACGAGCCGTAAAGCCCGGCGCCGCCGCTGGCGCCGTTACGTGCGGCGATGGACGTCGTGTTGACGATGAAGCCGCCTTGTTTCTTCAAGTGCGGGATCGCGGCGTTGGACGCCGTCACCACCGAGCGCGCGTTGAGATCCATGATCTCGTCGTAGTCGGCCTCGGTCGCGCGTTCGTAAGCCACGCGCCTGACCATGCCGCCGGCATTGTTGATCAGCCCGTGCAGGCCGCCGAGCGCGGCCGCGGCCTCTTCGACGGCACGCCTGACGTCCGGCGCGCGGGAAAAATCGGCCTTCACCAGATGCGCGGTGCCGCTGGCCGCGCGAATCTCATCGGCCAGTTTTTCGGCCGCCTCGGCGCTGGCGTTGTAGTGCAGCGCCACTTTTGCGCCTTGCGCGGCGAACGCCCTGGCAAGGGCGGCGCCGATGCCGGTCGAGGCGCCGGTGATCAGCACGGCCTTGCCCGCAAGGTCGGGTATTTTCAGGGCAGGGTTGGCCATGGCATATCCTTTCGAGGCGCGAGGCGGGTCGGTTGCGCGCGACTATGGAGCGGTGCAGTCGCCGGTGGCAAGCCGGCTTGCGCCAGCCTGCCATTGCGAATCGTCAGCCGCGCATCTTCTCGCCGCTCGGGTCGAACGGCGGCTCGATATTGATGCGGGCCGGGCGGCGGTGGCCCAGAATCTCGATCTCGAACAGGCCGGCGCTTTCGTCGCCGGCGAGTTCGGCCGGCACATAGCCCTGCGCCATCGACTTGCCGACATAGTGGGCGTAGCCGCCCGACGTAACCCAGCCGACCACCGACCATTCGCCGTCACGCAGACCGCGGACGGCCGAGGCGCCGCTGGCCGCCTTCGAGCCGCGTACTTCCTTGCCGGAGGCGTCGAAGCGCGGCGCGCCGAAATCGTGCGTCTTGCCGACGGTGCCGAAATCCTTGCCGCCGACCTTCGCCCAGATCGGCTCGTCGCCCATGACGTCGGCGTCGGTGGCGTCGACGATCATCGAGACGCGGCGCAGCTTCGACCCCTCCGCCTGCTCCTTCGCGGCGGCCTCGCGGCCGACGAAATCGTTCTTCTCCATCTTGATGAAGCGGTCCATCGATCCTTCGAACGGCCCGTAGATGGGGCGCAGCTCGCGGAACCAGGTCGGGAAATTCTTCTCCAGCCGCATCGAGAGCAGTGCGCGCATGCCGAAATCGACGATGCCGAATTCGGCGCCGGCGTCCTTGATCGCCTTGTAGACCAGCCGCTGGTAGGGCGGCTGCATCCATATCTCGTAGCCGAGGTCGCCGGTATAGGTGATGCGGTTGACCATGCAGGGCGCGCCGCCGACCGCCATCTCGCGGAAATCCATGAAGCGGAACGCCTTCGACGACACGTCGACGTCGACGAGCTTCTGCAGCAGCGCCTGCGCCTTCGGCCCGGCGATCGAGAGGCCGACAAGCGTCTGGTCGAAGCGGTGGATGCGGACCGACCCGTCCCTGGGCAGGTGCTTTTCGAACCAGCGCATGTGATACTTCTGCGCGGCCGAAGAGCCCCAGATCATGAACTTCTCGTCGCCGGTCTTGGCGATGGTGAAATCGCCGATCAGCTTGCCGAACTCGTTCAGCATCGGGGTGAGCACGATGCGGCCCTTCTTGGGCATGCGGTTGGTCATCAGCCGGTTGAGGAAATCCTCCGCGCCCGCTCCCGATACTTCGTACTTGGCGAAGTTGGCGATCTCGGTGACGCCGACGCTTTCGCGCGTGGCGCGCACTTCGTTGCCGACGTGCTCGAAATCGTTGGAGCGATGGAACGATACCTTGTCCTTCGGCTCGGTGCCCTTCGGCGCGAACCACAGCGGCGTCTCCAGCCCCCAGCTGTCGCCCATCACGGCGTTCTGCGCAACAAAAGTGTCGTAAAGCGGGGTCGTCTGTGCCGGCCTGGCGGCCGGCAGCTCCTCGTTGGGGAAGCGGATCGAGAAGCGGCGCGAATAGTTTTCGCGCACCTTGGCGTTGGTGTAGCGCAGGCTTGCCCACTCGCCCCAGCGCGCGACGTCCATGCCCCAGACGTCAAAACCCGGATCGCCGTCGACCATCCAGTTGGACAGCGCCAGGCCGACGCCGCCACCCTGGGAGAAGCCGGCCATGACGCCGCAGGCGACCCAGAAATTCGTCAGCCCCTGCACCGGGCCGACCAGCGGGTTGCCGTCCGGCGCGAACGTGAAGGGCCCGTTGATGACCTGCTTGATGCCAGCATTGGCGATGCCGGGGAAATGCTTGAAGCCGATTTCCAGCGACGGCGCGATGCGATCGAGGTCCGGCGGCAGCAGCTCGTGGCCGAAATCCCACGGCGTGTTGACCGGAGACCACGGCTTGCACGCCTTCTCGTATGTGCCGAGCAGGATGCCGTTGCGCTCCTGGCGGGTGTAGATCTCGCCCTTGAAGTCTAGCACGCCGACCATCTCGCGGCCGGTCTCCTTGTTGAAAGCCTCGACCTCGGGCATCGGCTCGGTGAGCAGGTACATGTGCTCCATGGCCAGCACCGGCAGCTCGACGCCGACCATGCGGCCGATCTCGCGCGCCCACAGGCCGCCGCAGTTCACCACATGCTCGGCTTGCACCGTGCCCTGCTCGGTGATGACGTTCCAGGTGCCGTCCGGCTGCTGGGTTAATTCTTTTACCGGATTTCTCAGAACGATCTCGGCGCCCAGCTTTTTCGCCGCCTTTGAGTAGGCGATAGTGGTGCCGGACGGATCGAGATGGCCCTCGACCGGATCCCACATGGCGCCGACGAAGTTGGTCTCGTCCATCAGCGGGAACATCGCCTTGGCTTCGGACGGCGTGATCAGCTCGGTGTCCATGCCGAGATAGCGCCCCTTGGCGTGGGCGAGGCGCAGAAAATCCATGCGCTCGGGGCTGTCGGCCATCATCACGCCGCCGGTGAGATGGAGCGAACAGGACTGGCCCGACACCTCTTCCAGCTCCTTGTAGAGCTGCACCGTGTAGGCCTGCAGCTTGGCGACGTTGGGGTCGCCGTTGAGGGTGTGGAAGCCGCCGGCCGCATGCCAGGACGAGCCGGAGGTGAGCTCCGAGCGCTCGATCAGCATGATGTCGGTCCAGCCGGCGCGGGCGAGATGGTAGAGCACCGAGCAGCCGACGACACCGCCGCCGATGACAACCGCTTTGACGTGGGATTTCATGAGGATGTGTCCGTTGCCGTAGAAAGTGAATATGATCGTTGCAAGGTCGGGTTAGCCGGTCATGCGGCCGCGATGGCTTCGATTTCCAGCAGCCATCTTTCGTCGAAGATCGTGCAGATGATCACGGTCAGGGCGATCTGGCGGCCGGCCAGCATGGCGGTGCGGATGGCGCGGTTCTCCATCGCGTATTTGCGGTCGGCGAGAAAGACGGTGACCTTGACGAGGCTGTCCAGCGTCATGTCGTCGGCCCGCAGCTGCGCCTCGATGTTCTGCCAGCAGAGCCGCGCCTGGCCGGCGAAGTCGGCGGGTAGCGTGCCGTCGGCCGCCTCGGGAATCTGGCCGCTGACGTAGAGCGTGCGCGCCCCGGCAGGCACAGAAACCGCCTGGGCATAGCCGCCCTTCGACTGCGGCGCGTCCGGAGCATTGACGAGGCGCAGGTTCATTTTCATTGTTCTTCCCGCCGATAAAGCGCGTTGTCCCAAAGTGCATCTGGCACAAGCACAAGCTTGCCGGGATAGGTCTTGGCAAGAAAATCGGCCTGCGCCTCGTGAATGGCGGAAAGAGGATAGACTTTCGAAACGACCGGGCGGATTTCACCCGCCTCGATGTAGCGGACCAGGTTCTCGAGGATCGCCATAGCCTGCCAGGTTGCACCCTTGAGCGTCCAATCGTTGAGGTAGAGGTCGCGAAGATCGAGCGAGACGATCGGCCCGGCGATCGCACCCGAGACGACATAGCGGCCTCCGCGCCTCAGGCAGGCGAGGAGGGCGGGCCATCCGTGGCCGCCGACCAGATCGACAATGATGTCGACACTGGCGCGACCGATCGCGTCCGCGACGTTCTCTTCGCGTGCGATCAGCCGATCGGCTCCGATGCGCTCCAGGAAATCGTGCTTGGCGCCGGCCGCGATCGCCGTAACATGGGCGCCGCGGCGTTTCGCCAGTTGCACAGCCGCCGAGCCCACGCCGCCGGACGCGCCGGTGACGAGCACGCGATTGCCTGATGCGACACCGATCCGCTCCAACATGTTCTCAGCGGTCGACCAGGCGCAGGGGATCGAGGCCAGTTCGATATCGGTCCAGCCGCAGTCAACCGGAACCACCATCTGCGCGGGCATCGCGACATAGTCGGCGAAGCCTCCGTCCATCTCCGATCCGACCGTGACAGTCACGGGACCCTCGGCGGTGTCGCCCGCCGGCTGCATGGTGCGCACGAGCACGCGCCGGCCGATCAGGTCTGGATGTACGGCAACCCCCGCGGCGACGACCCGGCCACAGATATCGGCGCCCTGGATGCGCGGAAATGCGAGCGGCACGCCCGCCCAGCCGCCATCCTCAGCTATAGCCCCGCCGGCGCTTGCCGCTGTGTCGCCGGATATGGCCTTGGAATACCACCCTGTTCGCGTGTTGATGTCGGTGTTGTTGACGCCGGCAGCGCCGACACGGATCAGCACCTCGTCCTTGCCATACCCAGGCACCGGCCAGTCGCAGTGCAGTTCTAGCCTGTCCGGCCCGCCATGGCCGGTCAGGATCACCGCCTGCATGACAGAGGGGAGCGACATGGCGGCTCAAAAATCCGTCGGGGCGCCGCCTTCGGCCTTGCGCTTGTCGACGAAGGCGTTGAGTTCTTCGCGGATCACCGGGTCCATATAGGGCTCTTCATACGAAGCCAGCCGCTCTTTCCACACGCGGTTGGCCTTTTCCATCGCGGTAGGCGAGCCCGCCTCGGTCCAGGTCTCGAAGTTGCGCCAGTCGGACAGGATCGGCGCGTAAAACGCCGTCTTGTAGCGCTCCTGGGTGTGCGGCGTGCCGAAGAAATGCCCGCCCGGGCCGACCGAGCGGATGGCGTCCACGGCGAGCGCATCCTCGGAAAGGTCCAGTGGCGCCAGAAACTCGGCCACCATCTGCAGGAGGTCGATGTCGAGGATCATCTTCTCGTAGGAGCAGCGCAGCCCGCCCTCCAGCCAGCCGGCCGCGTGGAGGATGAAGTTGGCGCCGCCGGTGATCGCGCCCCACAGCGAGAACACGCTCTCGTAGGCCGCCTGGGCGTCAATCGTGTTGGCGGCGCAGACATTCGAGGTGCGGTAGGGGATCCTGTATCGGCGCGCGAGCTGGCCGCCGACAAGCTGCGCCTTCATGTATTCCGGGGTTCCGAACGCCGGCGCGCCAGACTTCATGTCGACGTTGGAGGTGAAGCCGCCATAGCCGACCGGCGCGCCCTTCCTCACCATCTGCGTGAAGGCGAGGCCGGAAAGCGCCTCGGCGTTCTGCTGCACCAGCGCGCCGGCGACCGTCACCGGCGCCATCGCGCCGGACAGCGTGAACGGCGTCACGATGACGATTTGGCCGTGCGAGGACATCTGGATGATGCCCTCCATCATCGGCACGTCGAGCTTCAGCGGCGAGTTGGTGTTGATGATCGTGTAGACCGACGGTTCGGAAAGCAGCTGCTCGTGGCTGATGCCGCGGGCGATGCGGGTGATCTCGATGCCGTCGACATTGCGCTCCTTGCCGAGCGAATAGATGTGGAATCCCTTGTCGGTCAGGGTGGCGAGGTCGCGGATGCATTCCAGGTGGCGGATCGAGGGGTGGATGTCGACCGGCTCGACCGGATAGCCGCCGGTCGTCATCAGGATGTTGTGCATCTGCGCCAGCCGCAGGAAGTTGCGGTAATCCTTCTGGTTGCCGGCGCGGCGGCCGCCGTCGAGGTCGGAGCAGTTCGGCGCCGAGGCCATCTGCGAGAAGATGAGGTTGTCGCCGCCGAAGCGAACATTGTGGGCGGGGTTGCGGGCGTGCAGCGTGAACTCCGAGGGCGCGTGCGCGATCAGTTCGAGGATCATGTCGGAATCGAATCGCACCCGCTCGGTGCCCTCGCGCACGTCGGCGCCGTGCTCCTTCATGATCTTGCGGGCGCCTTCGTGCAGCACGTCGACACCGATCTCGCGCAGCACACGCAGCGAGGCGAGGTGGATCGATTCCAGCTGGTCGTCGGAGATCAACTGCGTCGGCTTGAACGGGATTTTGAGCTGGCGGAACGGCGGTTGTTCGAAGGCGGCCGAGCCCCCCGCGCGTTTTCCCGCGCGGCCGCCGCGGCGAACACGGTCGGTGGCGGGCGCGGGCTCCGCCGGCTGCAGGGCTGCGTTCATAACAAGGATTCCTAATCGTGCGGATGCAGTGTGGTGAGCATAGTGCCCTTTCCGCCGGGCCGCGAGTGCGGACGCGGCGACCCGTTGGGCGAAGGAAGCGACATAGGCTGGCATCACGGCAGACGGCGCGCTGATGCATCACCGGTGCGTCGAAACGGGTTAGCAGGCGGTCGGCTCGAACATGAAAGCGGCGAGGATGGCGCAGGACAGCCCCGTTGGCGCACCGACGCCCTGGGCGGCGCTCGCCTGCATCACGGCGGCGGTGTCGGTGTTCGCCATCGCTCAGGGGCTGAGCTATCCGCTGTTCACCTTCCTGATGCAGAAGCAGGGCTTGCCGCCGGCCACGATCGGCCTGTCGGCTGCCATGACACCGCTTGGCATCGTCACGTGCTCGCCGCTTATCCCGAGGCTAGCCCGCCGGCTCGGGCCGCTGGCGCTGGCAATCGGCTGCTGCCTGGTCGCGTGCACCCTCTACCTGGCCGCGGGTTCATTGCAGAACGGCTTCGCATGGTTCGCGTTGCGCTTCCTGATTGGCATGGCGATCGATCCTCTCTACGTGATCAGCGAGACGTGGCTGATCCAGCTCGCGCCTCCGTCAAAGCGCGGACGCTTCGTCAGCTTCTACACGGCCGTTGTCGGTGCCGGATTCGCCGCCGGTCCGCTGACGCTGCTGATCGTCGGAACCGACGGCTGGGCGCCGTTCGCGATCGGAGCGTGCGCATTCCTGGGGTGCGCGCTGGCGCTTTTTCTCGGAGGCTCGCGGCTGCCCTCCTGGGAGAGCGGTCACGATGCCCCGTCGATCGGCAGCTTCCTTCATCTCGCGCCGACGCTGCTCCTCGCCGTTGCGGTGACGGCGGGCTTCGAGCAGGCAATGCTGGCGCTGCTGCCGGTCTATGGCGCGGCGTACCGCATCGTCGAAGCGACGATGTCGGCGCTGCTGACGGTGATGATCGCCGGCAATATCGTATTGCAATATCCGATCGGAATGTTTTCCGACTGGCTGTCGCCGCGCAAGGTCATGGTCGGCTGCGCAGCTGCCACTGTGGCACTCTGCGTCGTGCTTCCGGCAGCCATCTCGACGCCGCTGATCTGGCCGGTGCTGTTCGTGATCGGCGCAACGAGCTACGGGATCTACACCTCGGCACTGATCGAGCTGGGCAGCCGGTTCACGGGCCAGGCGCTGATCGCCGGCAACTCGGCCTTCGCGCTGATGTGGGGGATGGGCGGCATCGTCGGCCCGCCCGGCGCAGGCTCGGCCATGCAGGCGCTCGGCCCGCAGGGCCTGCCGCTCGTGCTGGGCGCGATGTGCCTGGTGCTGGTGGTTTTCGCGCTCTATCGGGAGAGCAAGCGCACTTGATCAGCGTGCGGCAGGTCCGCGAGCGGTCGCGAGACATCTTGTACAAGCCCTTAATAGTTGGCTAATATATTCGGCCGGTCGGGCGTCCGCTTTCAAAGAACGCAAGTATATGCTATGAAAGTGTTGGCGGGTTCTTGGGCGTCAGCAACTTTTCGGGAGTACCGGCATGCCCGACGTAACAAGAGTGCGCGCGGCCACCAACAACGAAGTAGCGTTTGTCGCGTGGGATATCGATGGCATGATTCCCGGGTGCCTCGGCTTCGAACTTGTGAGGCTGTATCCGGTCACCGGCGAAGAGCGTTGCCTCGCATCGTGGGTTCCGTTCAAGGGCCAACGGAACAAGAATTGGGTACCGCAGGATACCGGGGTTTGGCCCGTCCAGAAGACATTCTGGCGCGATCTCACTCTGCGACGCCGCCGCGACAGTCTCGGTGTGAGGCCCGAGGGCGAGATGGTCGCGTACCGGGTTCGACCGGTGGGGGACCTGAAACCGGGCATGGAACCGGTGCCGGTGCGCCCGCCGCTGGGGGCCGACGGCAAGCCGACCTACTCGGGCGCCCCCAGGCCGCTCGGCTATCTGGGCCACGGCGCGGTCAGCCCGACGATCTTTTTGGGCCAGATGTTCGGCAAGGCAAGGGTCGCCTTCACAAATGGCGTCCTGTCGACCCAGTGGATGTCGCACGCGCTGGAGGATGCCGGGATCAAGATCGGCGATCGCGCGCGGATCCGGGCCGAATTGGCCGATCCGGCCAGCCCGATCCGTGCCTATCTGCATGGCGAGGTACCGGGCGTACTCACCGGCCTCATGACACGGGCCAAAGCCGAAGGAGGCAAGGTTAGGTTGGCACTCTACGAACTTGCCGACGATGAACTCTGCGCGGCGATCGTTGCGGCCAAGGACGTCGTCGAGGTGATCCTCACCAATTCCGCCAAGGACGACGGCGGCCACTGGGATGCGGGCAATGCTCCCTTCCGGCAAAAACTGCGCGACGCCGGTGTCGCGCTCAGCAACCGGCTCTTCAACAACAACCATATCGGGCACAACAAATTTGCGGTGTATCTCGATGCCGAGGGCGATCCGCAGTCGGTCATGACCGGCAGCACCAACTGGACGCCGACCGGCATTTGCGGCCAGTCCAACAATGCGTTCATCCGCAACGATCCGGACCTGGCACGGATCTTCAATTCCTACTGGGAGCGCCTGAAGGCAGACACCTTTCCGCCTCCGGCGGCCGAGGATGCGGCCGGCCACGCCGCGCAGACGCAAGGGGCGCCATTCCGGACCGAAAATCACCTGCCCAATCCGCTTGACGGCGCGAGCGTGGCCCTGGATGGGGTGACCGTGTGGTTCTCGCCCAATGATCCCGCGCGCAACAAGAAGACGGTCAGCGTCCGACCGGTCGACCTCGAGGACGTCTTTGCGCGCATCAAGGCAGCCCGGGAAGCCGTGCTTTTCCTTGTCTTCAATCCGTCCCGCATCGGAGAGAACTCGGTCATCGACCAGGCGGTCGCAGCGGGAAAGGGCAATCCCAACCTCATCGTGCAGGGTGCCATCAGCGACGGGACCGCGATGCCGAACTATGTCGCGCCCAAAAAGGACCCGGTGACACATCAGGTCATCGACAAGGGCAGGTCTCCGTACGTGTTCCCCGAGCGCGTGGCCGACGCGCCGAACATCTCGATCGTCAGGGCCGCAAACCTCACCGGCCCTTCCATCGCCCGCGACTTTCAGGCCGAAGTCCTCAGCGTCGGCTTTGCCATCGTGCACGACAAGATCGTCATCATCGATCCGATGAGCGACAATGCAACGGTGATAACCGGCAGCCACAACCTCGGCTACAAGGCCTCTTACGAGAACGACGAAAACCTTGTGATCATCGAAGGGGACAAAGCCTTCGCCGCGGCCTACGCGGTCCATTTCCTAGACGTGTTCGATCATTACAAGTTCCGCGCTTGGCAGCGCACGATCGGCAGGAAGCCGGGCGACGAGGATGGGCTCAACGTCGACGACAAGTGGCTGAAGCCCTATGCCGAAGGAAAGAAGGGTGCCATCGCCCGGTATTTCCCGTAGCCCGACCGGGGTCGACGGTTCAGCCTGCAAACCATCGCCTTGATCGGAGCGGCCGATAGGCTACTATCGTGAATGGGCAGTTTTCCCGGCCTTTCCACAATCTGCCAAGTCGCGTCGACCCCGTCGCGGCGCACGCTGCATGCCGAAATGCTGCGGCTGTGCGCACGGATTGGCTATTCGCCGCCACCGCCCCGCTGAATCAAGCCATGCCGGCACTTGCCGGATCGATTCATCGGAACGGGACAAAGTCCATGACCTATCAGAACTATTCCTCGCAGCAGCTGCGGGCGATCGATGCCCGGCACCACCTGCACCCTTTCACCGACCACAAGGATATCCGCGAGGCCGGCACGCGCGTCATCGTGCGCGCCGACGGCCCTTTCATCTACGACGGCGACGGCAATGAAATCCTCGACGCAATGGCGGGGCTTTGGTGCGTGGCGGTCGGCTACGGACGCGAGGAGCTAGCGCGCGCCGCCTACGAGCAGATGAAGGAGCTGCCCTACTACAACGCCTTCTTCCGCTGCTCGACGCCGACGCCGACGCTGCTCGCCGCCAAGCTTGCCGAAATCGCACCTAAGAACGTCAACCAGGTGTTCTTCGGTTCCTCCGGTTCGGAAGCCAACGATACGGCCGTGCGCATGGTGCGGCACTTCTGGGCTCTCGAGGGCAGACCGGAAAAGAACCGCATCATCTCGCGCAAGACGGCCTATCATGGCTCGACGATCGCCGGTGCCTCGCTCGGCGGCATGGCCGGCATGCATGCCCAGCTCGGCGGCGCCGTGCCCAACATCGTGCACGTCATGCCGCCATACGCCTTCGAGCTGGCGCTGCCCGGCGAGAGCGACCACGATTTCGGCCTGCGCGCCGCGAAGGCTGTCGAGGACGCCATTCTCGAGGCCGGCGCGGACAGGGTCGCGGCCTTCATCGGCGAGCCGATCCAGGGCGCGGGCGGCGTCAGAATCCCGCCGGAAAGCTACTGGCCCGAAATCCAGCGCATCTGCCGCAAGCATGACGTGCTGCTGATGCTCGACGAGGTGATCACCGGCTACGGCCGCACCGGCGAGTGGTTCGCGGCGCAGAAATACGGCCTCGAACCCGACACGATGACCACCGCCAAGGCGCTGACTTCCGGCTACCAGCCGTTGTCGGCGCTCCTGGTCGGCGACCGCGTCGCCGCGACGCTGGTCGAAAAGGGCGGCGAATTCTATCACGGCTACACCTATTCGGGGCACCCGGTGGCCTGCGCGGTGGCGCTGAAGAATCTCGAGATCATCGAGCGGGAAGGGCTGATCAAGCGTGTGCGCGACGACACCGGCCCCTATCTCGGCGAGGCTCTGCGCGCCGCGGTCGACAACCATCCGCTGGTCGGCGAGGTGCGTACCTTCGGCCTGCTCGGCGGCATCGAGATCGTCAGGAACCGGTCGACCAAGGCGCGCTTCGAGCCGGCCGGCAGCGCGGCAGTGGTGGTGCGCGACCATGCCATCGCCAACGGGCTGATGATCCGCGCGACCGGCGACACCATGATCATGTCGCCGCCGCTGATCTGGACGCGCGCCACGATCGACATGGCCTGCGAGCGGCTGAAGAAGGCGCTTGATTTGGCGGCGAAGGACCTTCCGAAGTGAATGCTATTCCTGACGGATGGCTGTGCGGCCTTCCGTCAGGGCTTCACCTGGCGAAACTCGGCGAGGCTGTCATTGAACGCGTGATTTTATGTGCTACATTAATCCATGAGGATCGTGTGGGACGAGCCGAAGCGGTTGCGGAACATCAAGAAGCACGGCTTCGATTTCGCCAAACTCGAATCTGAGTTCTTCGCTGCCAGTTCGATCTCTCCGGCCCGACTAGGTCGTTGGGTGGCTGTTGGCGAGTTCCACGATCAGATTGTGTCAGTGGTGTTTGCGGTACTTGGTACAGAGGCCGTCGCAATTATCTCGATGCGGCATGCGAGCAAAAAAGAAAGGAGGGCCCAGTGATCAAGAAGTTTTCTTCCAAGCGGCCCCTGACCAATGAGGAGGAGGCCGAAATCCAACGGATGATCGCCTCGGATCCGGATAATCCAGAACTGACCGATGAACAGCTTGCCGAGGCGAAGCCCTTTGCAGAAGTGTTCCCCGAGTTGATGGAGAGCATAAAGCGGGCGCGGGGGCGGCCGCCGGTGGCGCAGCCGCGGCAGCATGTTTCCCTGCGTCTCGATGCCGATGTCGTTGCCAAGTTCAAGGCAACCGGGAAAGGTTGGCAGACCCGAATCAACGAGGTTCTCAAGGCCGCGAAGATCTGATGTCGGGCGTAAGCGTCCGGCTCGTGAAACTCCAAGCGCGGCGGCGCGTTGAAGCGCAGGACGGGACCGCAGTGGTTTCCGACGAAATGACAGGGGTCATCACATGACAATCGGAAAATCACGTCGGCGCAATGCGTCGGCCAAACGCCTTTCGTCCGCCCAGGCGCTGCTGCTCACGCCAGCGGTGATGTTCATGCGGCTGCCGTTGATGGCCGGCGAAGTGGCGCGGACGGGCCTGGTCGGGCGCGAGACGGCCAGCGCGGTAACCGAGAAGGCGGCGGCGGTCGCCGAGGGTATCGCGGCCGCGCAGATGAGCCTTTTCCGGTCGGCGATGAGCTTCTGGCCCGAGGTGATCTCCGGTCGGACGCCGTCCATGTTCAACGGTATCGCTGCCGAGCGCTCGATGGCCGCGGCGATCGCGCCAGCCGGCCGGCGGGTGCGCGCGAACTACCGCCGACTCGGCGGTTCCTGAGAAGGCGGGAAAGCCGCGTTCCGCGGGTTGCGCGAGAACGCGGCCTTGCCGGTTTACGCAGGCACTTCGCACTAAAATACGCCGCGAAGCTTACCGAAAATTGCGGCTCCGGTACGCGAGACCTGATCCGGAGCGGCGGGCGGATGCGATGTCGTCCGCCACGTCCACCGTTCTATCCGGACATCGTTACCGGCCGGTTATCGAGAGCTTAAGCAATCCTGAATTTGACGTTTTTCGCGCTTAGCCGGGTTGGGCCGGCAGGTCAGGAGACCTCTCCGCGCAGGAAGCGGATGATGCCGGAAAAATCGCTGCCGCCATGGCCCAGCGCATCGAACAGCGCATAGATCTGCGTGGCTTCGGCACCGAGCGGCGTGACGGCGCCGACGGCCTGGGCGGCCTGCTGCGACAGCTTCAGGTCCTTCAGCATCAGCGCGGCGGCGAAACCGGGCTTGTAATCGCGGTTGGCGGGCGAGGTCGGCACCGGCCCCGGCACCGGGCAGTAATTGTTGATAGACCAGCACGAGCCGGACGAGGTGGACGCCACGTCGAACAGCGCCTGGTGTGACAGGCCAAGCTTTTCCGCCAGCGCGAACGCCTCGCAGGCGCCGATCATCGAAATGCCGAGGATCATGTTGTTGCAGATCTTCGCCGCTTGGCCGGCTCCCGCCTCGCCGCAATGAACGATGCGGCCGGCCATCGGCTTCAGGACAGGCTCGGCCTTGGCGAAGGCTTCCTTCGAACCGCCGGCCATGAAGGTCAGCGTGCCCGCCGCCGCGCCGCCGGTGCCGCCGGAGACCGGCGCATCGATCGACACCAAGACCGCCTTCGCGGCGATCGCATGCGCCTTGCGCGCCGATTCGACGTCGATGGTCGAGGAATCGATGAACAAAGTACCCGGTGCGGCCTGGGCGGTGATGTCCTCGTAGACCGAGAGCACGTGCTTTCCGGCCGGCAGCATGGTGATGACGGCGTCGGCGCCTTTAACGGCTTCCGATGCATTGGCCATCACCGTCACGCCGTTGTTGCTCGCCGTGGCGAGGTTTTCCGGTACCAGGTCGAAGCCTTGGACCACGTGGCCGGCCTTGACCAGGTTAGCTGCCATGGGGTTGCCCATATTGCCGAGGCCGATGAAGGCGATGGTGGTCATGGTCGTGGTTCTCCGAGTAGGGGAGTAGGGGAATATGGGAGTAAGGGAATAGGGAAGGCTTGGAGAAGGTGGACGGCGCCTCAAGTCGACACGCCTATTTCCCTTACTCCCATATTCCCCCACTCACTTCACCGCCTTCCAATCAGCTGCCTTGCAATGATGACGCGCATGATCTCGTTAGTGCCTTCCAGAATCTGGTGCACACGCAGGTCGCGAACCAGTTTTTCGATGCCGTAGTCGTGCAGGTAGCCGTATCCGCCGTGAAGTTGCAGCGCGTCGTTGGCGACCGAGAAGCCGACGTCGGTGACGAAGCGTTTCGCCATCGCCGACCACTTCGAGGCTTCGGGGTCCTTGCGGTCGAGCCTGGACGCGGCGGCGTATAGAAAAAGACGCGCGGCCTGCAGTTCGGTCTCCATGTCCGCCATCTTGAACTGCAGCGCCTGGAACTGGCCGATCGGCTGGCCGAACGCCTTGCGCTCGCCGCTGTAGGCGACGGCCTTGTCGAGCGCCGACTGCGCGCCGCCAAGCGAACAGGCGGCGATGTTGAGGCGGCCGCCGTCAAGGCCCGCCATGGCGATGCGGAAACCGATACCCTCGTCGCCGAGCAGGTTTTCGGCGGGCACCTTGCAATCCTCGAAAATGACCTGGCGGGTGGACTGCATGTTCCAGCCCATCTTGTGCTCGAGGCCGCCGAAGGACAGGCCCGGCGCGTCCTTCGGGATCACCAGCGTGGAAATTCCCTTCGGGCCGTCGCCGCCGGTGCGCACCATAGCGACGTAGACGTCGCTGTCGCCGGCGCCGGAGATGAACTGCTTGGCGCCGTTGACGACGAAGTCGCTGCCATTGCCCCCGCTGCGCACCGCCCGCGTCTTCAGCGCCGAGGCATCCGAACCAGAGCCGGGCTCGGTCAGGCAGTAGCTCGCCAGCCATTCCATCGAGGTGAGCTTCGGCAGGAAGCGGGCGCGCTGCTCGTCATTGCCGAAGCGGTCGATCATCCATGCGCCCATGTTGTGGATGGAGATGAACGCCGAAAAACCCGGGCAGGCGCTGGCCAGCGCCTCGAACACCAGCACGGCGTCGAGCCGCTTCAGCCCGGAGCCGCCGTGCTCCTCGCCGACATAGATGCCGCCGAAGCCGAGCGGGCCTGTCTCGCGGATCACCTCGACGGGGAAGCGCGACTCGCGGTCCCATTCGAGCGCATGCGGGGCGACGCGTTCGGCGGCAAAACTCCGAGCCATGTCCTGGATCGCCCGCTGGTCCGAATCGAGCTCGAACTGGCCGTTACCGGCCTCGACCGCGCTATCCATCGCCGCCTCCCTGCGTCGCATTTCCGGCTATGCGGAGCGGTCAATCTAGACCAATGATGCCGCCGCGCAACCGGCGGGCCCGCGCACCCGATGTGCGCATTTTGATGGACGGAAGTTGATGTCTGCGAATTTTTATGCGCTGAAGGACGCTTTTCGCGACGTGCTCGCGGCGACCGGCGACAGGACGGTGGAAGACTTCACCGCCGGCCTGGACTGGAACATGCCGGCGCGGACGCTTCCCGGGCGGTCGATCAAGTGCCTTTCCCAACTGGGGCGCATCGCCGAACTTGCGCCGGCCCGCTTCCGTCGCCTGACAGGCGTGCTGGCGAACGATGCCGGTGGCTTCCATTGGGGCCAGACCTATGTGGAAGCCGATTTCGGACGCCATTTCATCGACAATTACGGCTGGCTCGAGGTTTTCGGCGCACGCGGTCATTTTCTGAACGAGAGCTTGGCCGGCGGGCTCCTCGTCCTCGGCCCGCAAGTTGTCTATCCCGACCATCATCACGTCGCCGAGGAAATCTACATTCCGCTGACCGGCGGGACGGACTGGCGCATGGGCGACTCGCCCTTCGCCGCGCGGGATGCCGGCGAGATCATCCACCACGCTTCCAACGTGAACCATGCCATGCGCACCGGCGACCAACCGCTGCTGGCGCTCTATCTCTGGCGCGGCGGGCCGCTGGCCGCGCGTTCCACGATCACCGGTACCGTGGCCGAGGTATCGCGCTGATGGCGAAGGCGATCATGCTGCAGGGCACCGGCTCGGACGTCGGCAAGACGGTGCTGGTGGCCGGGCTCTGCCGGGCGGCACGGCGGCGCGGCCTCAGCGTGCGCCCGTTCAAGCCGCAGAACATGTCAAACAACGCGGCGGTCGCCGATCTGCCCGGCGAAGCGCGGGGCGGTGAGATCGGCCGGGCGCAATGGCTGCAGGCCCTGGCCTGCGGTGTCGCGCCCAGCGTCGACATGAACCCGGTGCTGCTGAAGCCGCAGAGCGAGATCGGCGCGCAGGTGATCGTGCAGGGGCGAGTGTATGGCGAGGCGCGCGCCCGCGACTACCAGGCGCTGAAGCCGAAACTGATGGACGCGGTGCTGCAGTCATGGTCGCGGCTGGGGGAGGGCGCCGACCTCGTCATTGTGGAGGGCGCCGGCTCGCCGGCCGAGATCAACCTGCGGCCGCGCGACATCGCCAATATGGGGTTCGCGACCCGCGCCGGCGTGCCGGTGGTGCTGGTGGGCGACATCGACCGCGGCGGCGTCATCGCGTCGGTCGCGGGCACGCACCTCGTGCTGGCGGACGAGGACCGGCGCATGGTCGTCGGCTACCTGATCAACAAGTTCCGCGGCGATGCCGCGCTGTTCGACGAGGGCATCGCGGCGATCGGCCGGTTCACCGGCTGGCCGTGCTTCGGCGTGGTGCCCTGGCTGAAGGCGGCGGCAAGGCTGCCGGCGGAGGATTCGGTCGTGCTGGAGCGCATGTCTTCCGGCGCAAGCCGTGCGCTGAAGGTGGCCGTGCCCATGCTGCCGCGAATCTCCAACTTCGACGACCTCGATCCGCTGAAGGCGGAGCCCGACGTCGAGGTGGTCTTCGTCCAGCCGGGTTCCCGGCTGCCGGCCGACGCGGGGCTGGTTGTCATTCCCGGCTCGAAATCGACGATCGCCGACCTTTTGGCTGCTCGCGCCAATGGCTGGGACCGCGACCTCGCCGACCACAGGCGCCGCGGCGGCCACGTGGTCGGCCTGTGCGGCGGCTACCAGATGCTCGGGCGCGTGATCCGCGATCCGGACGGCATCGAGGGCAGCGTACGCGAGGCGGAAGGTCTGGGCCTGCTGGATATCGAGACGGTGATGGAGCCGGAAAAAATCGTCCGCAACGTCGAAGCGCGCTCGATGGCCTACGGCTCGCCGCTGGAAGGGTACGAGATACATATCGGCCGCACGACCGGCGCGGACACGGCGCGGCCTTCCGTGACCATCGACGGGGTGGCGGACGGCGCGACCTCTGCCGACGGAAAGGTTTTTGGCACCTACCTGCACGGCCTGTTCGGCGCCGACCTCTTTCGCGCGCGCTTCCTCGCGGCGCTGGGCGTGACAGGAGGCGTGGCTGGCCACCGCGCGGCCGTCGAGGAAGCGCTCGACGAGATCGCCGAGGCACTTGAAAAGCACCTCGACATCGATGCCATCATCGCCGCCGCGCGGTAGCGTCCGTTACCAACCCAGCCAGGCGCGCAACGGCTGCGCCGGGTCGGCGAGCGGGCGCAAGGCCAGCGCAATTGAGGCCACGAGGAGCATCGGCCGGATAGTGCGGGCGCCCTTGCGGATCGCAAGCGCCACACCAAGCCGCGCGCCCAGAAACTGTCCCGCGCCCATCATCAGGGCGATCTTCCACACCACCACACCGGCCGGCGCAAAGGCCAAGAGCCCGCCGATGTTGGAGGCGAAGTGGAGCAGCTTCGTATCGCCGTCGCCTTCAGCAGGCCGAAGCAGTGTGGTGTCGCGGGCGAACATGGCACCGGATCGGGCGACGGCGCATGCTTCGACCACGGCGCGACCCCTTGCGCAGGCCGCGATTCCCGCTACCAATCGAAGCGTCGAGGAGGGTAGGCCATGGCACTAGCTCTGATCGAAAAGTTCCGTTCGCTGTTCGAAGGCGACCCGGGGGTGCGCAAGGTCGCGGACGACCCGGTGCTGTCGGCCGAACTGCTGCTTCTCCTGCGCATGATCCTTGCCGACGGCTCGGTCAGCGAGAGCGAGATGGTGACCTTTCGGCGCATCTGCAGCGAGTCGTTCGGCATCCAGGAGGAGTCGGTCGACCTCGTGATGGATTACCTGCACGACTTTGGCTACGAGACCAACGGCGCCCAGGCGCTGGCGCTGTTCCAGAACCTCGACGTCGAACGGCGCAGGCTGCTCGCCCGCCACATGGCCGACATCGCCAAGGCCGACAACCAGCTCGCCGACAAGGAAGTGCGCCTGCTGCGCCGCACGCTCGACGCGCTCGGAATAAGCCCCGCCGACCTGGTGGTGAATGACGCCTGAGGGGCGGGTTTCTAAGGGGTGCGACGGATTGCGACCTACCCCTGCTCGCGCAGGCGGCGGGCGACGGCGCGGCGCAGGTCCGGCGCGGCGGCGACCAGTTCGCGCCCCGCCTCCGACTGCGGGTCGTCGAGCACGGCGGCGGTGCGGCCGCGTTCGACGATCCTCCCCTCGTGCATGACCATGACGGCATCGGTGATCGCGCGGGCGACCGTCAGGTCGTGGGTGATGAACAGATAGGCGACGCCGAGCCGCTGGTTGAGGTCGGCGAACAGGTCGAGGATCTGCGCGCGGATCGACACGTCGAGCGCGGATACGGGCTCGTCGGCGACCACCAGTTTCGGTCGCGTGATGATGGCGCGTGCGATCGAGATGCGCTGGCGCTGGCCGCCGGAAAACTCATGCGGGTATTTCTGCATGTCGGCCGGCGTCAGCCCGACCTGGTGGAGCGCCTCGGCCACGAGTTCGCGGCGCTCGGCGGGGGCGGGTTTCCGGTCGAGCAGATGCAGCGGCTCGGCCACCAGGCGCTCGACTTTCTGGCGCGGGTCGAACGAACCGTAGGGATCCTGGAACACCACTTGCACGTTGCGGCGCGCCGGCTTCAGCTCGTGCTCGGGCCGGCCGGTGATGGTCTCGCCCAGAAATTCGATGCGGCCGGCGGTCGGCCGGTCGAGCGCTAGGATCATCCGTGCCAGCGTCGATTTTCCGCAGCCGGAGCGGCCGACCAGAGCAATGGACTGGCCGGGCTCCATGGTGAAGGAGACGTCGTCGACGGCACGGACGGAATCGGGGCGGGCAAAGAGGGATCGCCGCCGACCGGGATAGTCGCGGACGATGTTTTCGACGGCGAGGAGGGGGGTGGGCGGGCTGGCGTCACCCTCATCCGGCCGCTTCGCGGCCACCTTCTCCCCGAGGGGAGAAGAGGGCGCCGGCATCGCCGCTGCCCCCTCTCCCCTCGGGGAGAGGACGCGAGCGGAGCGAGCGGGTGAGGGGGATGGCAGCGGAGTAGGAGTTCGCTCCTCGTCCCCGGGAGAGGTACCGAGGGTAGCGAGCGGGTGAGAGGGACTGGAACCACCCCCACCCCGATCGGCTGCGCCGATCGACCCTGCCCACAAGGGGGAGGGAGGGTGCTGGGCCTTGCGCGCCGGCACGTGCATCGACGCCTGCGCCAGCTGGCGCGTGTATGGATGCGTCTGCTCCGACAGTACGCGGCCGGTGTCGCCGGCCTCCATCACCTCGCCGCCGCGCATGATGACGATGCGGTCGGCCATCTCTGCGACCACGGCGAGGTCGTGGGAGATGAGCAGCAGGCCCATGCGATTTTCCGCCACCAGGTCGCGCAGCAGGTCGAGAATCTGCGCCTGCAGAACGACGTCGAGCGCGGTGGTCGGCTCGTCGGCGATCAGCAGCTTCGGCTTCAGCGCGCAGGCGATGGCGATCACCACCCGCTGGCGCTGGCCGCCGGAAAGCTCGTGCGGGTAGCGGCTCAGCGGAAATTTCTGCTCGGGCAGGCCGACGCGCTCCAGCATCGCTCTGGCGCGGGCCTCCGCGTCGGCGCGGTTGGCGCCGGTGTGCCAGCGGATGCCCTCGGCGACCTGTTCGCCGATCGTCTTGACCGGGTTGAGCGCGGTCATCGGCTCCTGGAACACCATGCCGATGTCGTCGCCGCGCAGCCGGCACATCGCCTCCTCGGATGCCGCCAGAATGTCGCTGCCGTCGAACCCGACACGGCCGGAGGCGCGGGCGCCGTCCGGCAGCAGGCGCATGACGGACAGCGCCGTCATCGACTTGCCCGAGCCGGATTCGCCGACCAGCGCGACGATCTCGCCGGCCTCGATGGAAAGGTCGATGCCCTTCAGGATCGGCGTGCGGCCGATTTCGAGGGCCAGCGCTTCGATCTCGAGCAGGCTCACCGGCGCCGCGCCAGTTTCGGGTCGAGCATGTCGGTCAGCCCGTCGCCAAGGAGGTTGAGGCCGAGCACGGTGATGGCGATCGCCATGCCGGGGAACAGTGCGAGGTACGGCGCCACGATCATGCGCGTCTGGGCGTCGAACAGCATGCGCCCCCAGCTCGGCATGGGCGGCTGGGCGCCGAGCCCGACATAGGAAAGGCCGGCTTCCGCCAGGATGCCGAGCGCGAACTGGATGGTCGCCTGAACGAGCAGCATGTTGGCGATGTTGGGCAGGATGTGCTCGACGGTGATCAGCACCTTGCCCTTGCCGGCCGCCCGCGCGGCAAGGATGAACTCGCGCGGCCACAGCGCCAGCGCTCCGGCGCGTGCCACGCGGGCGAAGACCGGGATGTTGAAGATACCGATTGCGATGATGGCATTGACCGCGCCCGGCCCGAAGATCGCGGTGATCATGATTGCCGACAGCAGGGCGGGGAAGGCGAAGACGACGTCGTTGAAGCGCATCAGCGCCTCGTCGACGAGGCCGCCTCGCGCCGCGGCCCAGCAGCCCAGCGGCACGCCGATTCCCATGCCGATGCCGACCGCCACCAGTGCGACCGCGATCGAGTTGCGCGCGCCGATCATGATCATGGAGAGCACGTCGCGGCCGAACTGGTCGGTGCCGAACCAGTGCTCGCGCGAGGGCGGTTGCATGCGGTCGGCGACCACCAGCTTGGTGACATCGAAGGGCGTCCAGAAGAAGGAGATCAGCGCCATCGCCGCGATCAGCGCGACGATGACGAAGCCGATCGCGAAGGAGCGGTGCGCGAAGGCGCGCCTGACCGCCGACGCCTCGCCTGCCGGGTTCATGCGTGGACCCGCAGTCGCGGATCGACCATGGCATAGGAAAGGTCGACCACGAGGTTGATGAGGATCACCGAGGCGACCAGCAGCATGACCACGCTCTCCACCACGATCAGGTCGCGCTGGGTGATCGCCTGGAACACCAGCCGGCCGAGGCCGGGGAGATAGAACACGTTCTCGATGATGATGGTGCCGGCGAGCAGGAAGGCGAACTGCAGGCCGAGGATGGTGAGCACCGGGATCAGCGCATTGGGCAGCGCATGCCCCCACAGCACCGCGCGGCGCGGCAGGCCTTTTGCCCGGGCGGTGCGGATGAAATCCTCACCAAGTACGTCGAGCAGTGCGGAGCGGGTGACGCGCGCGAGGATCGCCGCCTGCGGCAAAGCGAGCGCCAGCGCCGGCAGGATCAGCGCCTTCAGCGCCGGCCATGCGCCCGCGCTCCAGCCCGGAAAACCGCCCGCGGGTACCAATCGCAGCCACACGGCAAAAACGTAGACGAGGATAAGCGCGAACCAGAAATTCGGGATGGCGACGCCAACCTGCGCGGCGCCCATGGAGACCGTGTCGCCGACGCGTCCGCGGCGGGCGGCGGCAAACAGCCCGACGGGAATGGCGATTACTGTGGAGAGCGCCAGCGAGATCAGCGCCAGCGGCAGGGACACCACGACGCGCTCGGCGACCAGTTCGGAGACGGGCACCGAATAGGTGTAGGAGCGCCCGAGATCGAAGGTGAGCATCCCGCCGATCCAGTGCAGGTAGCGCAGCGCCAGCGGCTCGTTGAGGCCCATCTGCTCGCGCAATGCGGCCACCGCGTCTGGCGTGGCGTTGAGGCCGAGCATCAGCTGCGCCGGGTCGCCCGGCAGGATTTCCAGGACGAAGAAGACGACGAGCGAGGCGAACAGCAGCGTGGCGGCCGTAGAGGCGAGGTGGCGCAGCAGGAAGCGGGTCATTGTGTGAGGCCCCTGGGGCCGTCAGCGCCGCGTTTCTTCACACCCCCCTCTGGCCTGCCGGCCATCTCCCCCTCAAGGAGGGAGATTGGCAGCTTCGGCGTCGGCGCGCAGCGCCGGGGTGGGGTGCCATCGGCAGTGCTCGGCATCGGGCAACCCGCTTCGGCGCGCGTTCTGCCGGCTGCGGAAGTTGGGTCAGCATCCTGCATCGGGCGACCCCACCCGGCCGCTACGCGGCCACCCTCCCCTCGAGGGGGAGGGAGGGCGCCGCCGCATCAATCCACCCATTTGACCTGCGTGAGGTCGTTGGCCTGGATCGGCGAATTCTCCCACAGTCCCTCGACCTTGGCGTCCCAGATGCCGATCTTCGGCAATTCGAACAGGAAGCCGTTGACGGCATCGTCGGCCAGAATTTTTTGGGCCTGCTGGTAGAGCGCGGTGCGCTTGGCGTCGTCCGAGGTGAGGTTTAGTTCGTCCAGCACCTTGTCGAAGGCCGGATTGTCGTAGTTGAAGTAATAATCCTTGCGGGCGTAGATACCGATGTCGTTGGGCTCGGTGTGCGACACGATCGACAGGTCATAGTCCTTGTCCGTGAAGACCTGCTTCAGCCAGTCGGCCCATTCGACCGGTATGATCTCCAGTTGAATGCCGACGTCGCGCAACTGCGAGGCGATGATCTGGCCGCCGTCGCGGGCATAGCCCACCGGCGGCAGCTTCAGCGTCGCCTTGAAGCCGTTCGGGAAACCTGCCTCCGCGAGCAGCGCCTTCGACTTCGCCGGGTCGTACGGATAGGTGCCGGTGAGATCGACGTAGGCGGCGTTGGCGGGCGAGAAATGCGAGCCGATCGGCACGCCGTAGCCGCTCGAAGCGCCGTCGATGATCGCCTTGCGGTCGAGCGCATGCGCGATCGCCTGGCGCACCTTCAGCTGGTCGAACGGCGGCTTCTTGTTGTTGGTGGCGAGGATGGTCTCGCCCTCGGTGGCGCCGATCACAACCTTGAAGCGAGGGTCGGACTGCACCTGCGGCAACGCGTCGCCGAGGTTGAAGTTGGGCAGCGCCTGGACGTCGCCGGAGAGCAGCGCCGGAACGGCCGCCGCGGCGTCGGGAATGATGCGGAACTCGGCCTTCTCCAGCGCGACCGGCGTGCCCCAGTAGTCGGGGTTCCTGACGATGGTGATCGCCGATCCCTTGGCCCAGTTGTCGAACCTGAACGGGCCGGTGCCGACCGGCTTTTCCTTGTTGGTCTCCGCGCTTTCGGGCGCTACGATGACCGCGTCCCCCCAGCCCAGATTGTACAGGAACGAACCCTGGGGGTTCTTCAGCGTCACCTTCACCGTGGCGGGATCGACCACGTCGACCGTGTCGATCGCCTCGAACAGGCCCTTCTGGGCGTTGGTGGAGCTTTCGCCGCGGGCGCGGTCGAGCGAGAATTTCACGTCCTCGGCGTCGAAGGCGCTGCCGTCGTGGAATTTCACGCCGGTATGCAGCTTGAAGGTGTAGGTCTTGCCGTCGTCGGAAACGGTCCAGCTCTCGGCCAGCGCCGGCAACACCTCGCCGCGCGGCCCGATGCGGGTCAGGCCCTCGAAGACGTTGGCGTAGACCACCTCGTCGATCGCCGCCGCCGCGCCCGCCGTCGGGTCGAGATGCGGCGGCTCCAGCGGCACGCCGAGCACCAGGTCCGTGCGGGCAGCGAGCGCCGCGCCAGCGAAGGCAAGCGACAGGGCCGAAGCCGCGAGAAGGGTTTTCAGCATCGACATCGGCGCACTCCCTGACCCGTTGTTCGGCCGGATAGAAGCGCGAATTTTGCCGCGAGTAAATCGCGTTTGTTCTCCGCAACGCGGCGTTTTCGGAACCGGATTCCAATTTTGCGGCTGTGCTGGGCGCCGGCGGGCGACTATTCTCGGCGCCATCCGGGAAGGTTGGATGACGAGGACTGTGATGGATGCCGCGGTACTGAAGGCGCTGCAGGCGCCGCTGAAGAATGCTTATCGCGACAGCCCGCAAAAGGCCCTGATCACGCTCAGCGCCCGTGGCTCGATCGACGACCGTGCGATCGCCTGCAAGGTCGAGACGGGCAGGGCGATAGCCGTCGCCGGGCTGCATCCGGCGACCGGCGGCACCGGGCTGGAACTGTGCTCGGGCGACATGCTGCTCGAGGCGCTGGTCGCCTGCGCAGGCGTGACGCTGAAGGCGGTGGCCACCGCGCTCGAATTCAGGCTCGCCGCCGCCACCGTCCTTGCCGAAGGGGACCTCGATTTCCGCGGCACGCTGGGCGTGGCGCGCGATGCGCCCGTCGGTTTCAAGGCAATCCGGCTCGCATTCGAGCTTTCCACAGACGAGCCGCAGGAGCGCATCGATTCGCTGCTGAAACTCACAGAGCGCTACTGCGTCGTCTTCCAGACGCTGAATCAGCGGCCCGAATTGTCGGCCACCGCGCGCCGGGTCTAGCCGCCCCGCAGCAGGCGGTCGAGCGCAACCGCCATCACCTTGGCCGAATCCAGCATGTCGTCGATGCCGACCCATTCGTCGGGCCGGTGCGCGAGGTCGAGGATGCCTGGACCGTAGGCGACGCAGTCGTGCAGATGGCCGATGCGGGTGACGTGCTTCTGGTCGTAGGTGCCGGGCGAAACGACGTAGTCCGGTTCGCGCCCCAGCACGGCGCGGATGCCTTTGGCCACGGCGTCGGCCACCGGCGCGTCGCGCTCGGTCATCAGCGGCTGCACCTCCATGATGTCCTCGATGCGGTAGTCGAACTTTTTCCGCTCGCGCTTCAGCCGGTCGAGGATGGCGACCACCTCGCCCTTCACCTCCGAGATATGCTCCTCGATCAGGAAGCGGCGGTCGATGGTGAGCCGGCAGGAATCGGGCACGTTGGGAGAGGGCAGGCCGGGGCGGAAATCGTCGGTCTGGCCGCCATGCACCGAATTGAGGTTGAGCGTCGAGCGCCGCGCGCCCTCCGGCACTACCGGCATACGCGTCTGGCGCCGGTCGAGCGCAGGGAACAGGTCTGCCTCGAAGGCGCCGAGCACGGCGCCCATGTGGCGCACCGCGCAGTCGCCCAGGAAGGGCATCGAACCGTGCGCGATCTCGCCCAGCGTCTCGATCTCGGCCCACCAGACGCCGCGATGCCCGAGGCAGATGCGGTCCTTGTTGAGCGGCTCCGGGATGATGACGTGGTCGACGCGCGGCCTGGAGAAATAGCCGAGCCGGGCAAGGTGGGCGACGCCGCCGAAGCCGCCGGATTCCTCGTCCACCGTGCCCGAAATCTCGATGGCGCCCGGAAAGTCCGGAAAAACCTCGAGCAAGGCCTCCACGGCGATGACCGAAGCGGCGAGGCCGCCCTTCATGTCGCAGGCGCCGCGACCGTAGACACGGCCGTCGCGCACGGTTGCGACGAACGGGTCGACGGTCCAGTCGTTGCCCGCCTCCACCACGTCGATATGCGAATTGAAATGCACCGTCGGGCCGGGACCGCGGCCCTCGCGCCGGCCGATGACGTTGATGCGCGGATAGCGGTCGGTGTCGCCGGGCGCGCCTGCGCCACGCACGTACTCGATCGCAAAACCCAGCCGGCCAAGCCGCGCGCCGAGAAATTCCGCGCAGGGACGATAGGCTTCGCCAGGCGGATTGACGGTCGGGAACGCGATGAGGTCGACGGTGAGCGCGATCAGTTCATCGCGCCGCGCGTCGATGGCGGCAAACAGTCTGTCCTTCATCGCGTGATCAAGCCGCGACGCCGACACTTTGGCAAGGGCGCCGTACGTCCGGCATTTGTGGCGAAGGCATGGCGTTCACACGATTGTGTTCCGCGTTTTTCCTTTCGGCTTGGCAGAATGGTAACGCCGAATGGCTAGGGTCTGTCCGAAAAAGACGTGAAGAAGACGTGCAGGAGCGTGGGGCGTTAGCATGAAAAGCCGAATTTTGATTGCCGTCGCAGCCGCCGCGATGCTGCTTGCCGACGTTGCGTCGTCGCAGGCGGCGAGCCTCGTCGCCAACGTCGACATCTCCTCGCAGACCATGACGGTGACCCGCAACGGACGCGTCATGTACCGCTGGCCGGTGTCGACTGCGCGCAAGGGCTATTTCACGCCGCGCGGAAGCTGGCGCCCGACGCGCCTGCACCGCATGTGGCGCTCCCGCAAATACGAAAATGCGCCGATGCCGTTTTCCGTGTTCTACTACGGCGGCTACGCCATCCACGGCACCAACTACGTCAAGAACCTCGGCCGCCCGGCCTCGCATGGCTGCGTGCGCCTGCACACCGCCAATGCCGCGACCTTCTACTCGCTGGTCCAGGAGACCGGCCGGGACAATACGCGCATCATCGTCAGCAACTAACCTCGTCGGCATTCCGCGGACGGGCGTAGCCGGCGTGTGCCGTTGGTCACACCGCCTGGCCCGGATGCCTGCGTCGCTTTGGGATGGCGTTCGGCCGCAAGATCGATTCTTGCAAGGCGTCCAGCCTTGGCGAAACCGCTATTTCGCAGATGACGCACCGGTTGCGATATTTTACCCTGGAGTGACGCTGCCGCGCATTTCCTTTCCTGCCCTCGCCATCTACGACTGACGGCGGAGGACCATAGCCAGGATGCCCGAGCCGAAGATCGCCCTGTCCAAGCCTGTCTCGGACGAGGTGCGCAAGACCACCTGCTACATGTGCGCGTGCCGCTGCGGCATCGACGTGCACATCAAGGACGGCAAGGTGCGCTACATCGAGGGCAATCGCGACCATCCGGTGAACCGCGGGGTGCTGTGCGCCAAGGGATCGGCCGGCATCATGCAGCACTACGCGCCGGCGCGGCTCAAGGCGCCGCTGAAGCGGGTCGGACCGCGCGGCTCTGGCGATTTCATCGAGATTTCGTGGGACGAGGCGCTAGCCACCGCCACCGAATGGATGGGCAAGGTGCGCGCCGACGACCCGAAGAAATTCGCCTTCTTCACCGGACGCGACCAGTCGCAATCGCTGACCGGCTTTTTTGCCCAGCAGTTCGGCACGCCGAACTACGCAGCGCATGGCGGCTTCTGCTCGGTCAACATGGCGGCCGCCGGCATCATGACCATCGGCGGCGCCTTCTGGGAATTCGGGTCGCCGGACTGGGACAGGACGAAGCTGTTCGTGCTGTTCGGCGTCGCCGAGGACCATGATTCCAACCCGATCAAGATCGGCATCTCGAAGCTGAAGAAGCGCGGCGCGCGCTTCGTCTCGGTCAATCCAGTGCGCACCGGCTATTCGGCCGTGGCCGACAACTGGATCGGCGTCCGGCCCGGCACCGACGGCCTGCTGATCCTCGCCGTCGTGCACGAGCTGCTGAAGGCGCGGAAGATCGACGTCGACTACCTCGTGCGCTACTCCAACGCCGCCTGGCTGGTCATCGACGCCCCCGGCACCGCCGACCACGGCCTGTTCGCGCGCGACGACAAGGGCGCGCCGCTGGTTTTCGAGACGGTGACCGAGCACTGCGTTCCGGCAGGCGCGAAAGGTGCGCGCGCAGCACTCTCCGGTCGCTTCGAACTGCCGGACGGGCGATTTGCCGTGCCGTCGTTCCAACTGCTGGCGGAAAAATACCTCGACGACCAATACGCGCCCGAGGCGGTCGCGGCCGAGACCGGCGTTGCCGCCGAGACGATCCGCGGGCTTGCGGCGGAGATCGCCCGCGTCGCCTTCGACGAGGCGATTTTTGTCGAGCAGGCCTGGACCGACATGCATGGCGAGCGCCACCATGGTTTTGTCGGGCGGCCGGTCTCGTTTCACGCCATGCGCGGGATTTCCGCGCATTCCAATGGCTTCCAGACGGCGCGCGCGCTGCATCTGCTGCAGGTGCTGATCGGCGCGGTCGACTGCCCGGGAGGCTTCCGCTACGAGCCGCCCTATCCGAAGCCGCCGGAGGCGCATCCGACGCCGCACGGCAAGGCCGAGCATTTCGGCTCCAACAAGCCGCTGTCCGGCCCGCATCTCGGCTTTCCGCGCGGGCCGGAGGATCTGTTGATCGACCCGGCGGGCAACCCCACGCGGATCGACAAGGCGTTTTCCTGGGATGCGCCGATTTCGGCCCACGGGCTCATGCACATGGTGATCGCCAATGCTCATGCCGGCGATCCTTATCCGGTCGATCTCCTGTTCCTCTATATGGCCAACATGGCCTGGAACTCCTCCATGAACACGGCCGGCGTGATCAGGATGCTGGAGGAGAAGGACGGGGCGAACGGCGACTACAAGATCCCCAAGATCATCTACAGCGACGCATATTCCTCGGAAATGGTCGCCTATGCCGACCTCGTGCTGCCGGACACCACCTATCTCGAACGCCACGACTGCATTTCGCTGCTCGACCGGCCGATTTCGGAGCCGGACTCGGTCAACGATGCGATCCGCTGGCCGGTTGTCGAGCCTGACCGCGACGTGCGCGGCTTCCAGACCGTGCTGCTCGACCTCGGAGCCCGTCTGCGACTGCCGGGTTTCGTCGATACTAGGGGCAGGGCGCTCTACAGGGACTATGCCGACTACATCGTGCGCCACGAGCGGCGGCCGGGAATCGGCCCGCTGGCGGGCTTTCGCGGGCTGAACGGCGACCGCACGGGGCGCGGCGCGGCCAACCCGGACCAGTTGAGGCGCTACGTCCTCAACGGGTCGTTCTTTTCCGCGCACATCCCCCTCGAGGCGCAGTTCTTCAAGCACGCCAACCGCGCGTACCAGGACTTTGCCGTGCGGATGGGGTTCTTCGACGAGCCGAAGCCTGTCACCTTCCAGCTCTATTCTGAGATCCTGCAGAAATTCCGGCTCGCCGGCGAGGGTCTGCGCGAGCCGAAAGCCCCGGAAAGCCACCGCAAGCGCATCCTTGCCGCCTTCACGCCGCTGCCGGAATGGTACCGCCCGCTGGAAGAGGCCGCCGTGGCCGGAGGCGGCTTTCCGTATCACGCGATCACCCAGCGCCCGATGGCGATGTACCATTCCTGGGGCTCGATGAACGCCTGGCTGCGGCAGATCCACACGGCGAACGTGCTCTACGTGCCGGCGGCGATCTGCGACGAGCATGGTCTCGTCGACGGCGACTGGGTTCTGCTCACCTCGCACCACGGCCGCATGAAGGTGCCGGTGAAGCGGATGGAGGGCGTCAACGCCGACACGGTCTGGACCTGGAACGCGATCGGCAAGCGCGTCGGCGCCTGGAGCCTCGACCGGGACGTGCCCGAGGCGAAGCGCGGCTTCCTGATGAACCACCTGATCCACGAACTTCTACCGCCGAAGGGCGACGGCATGCGCTGGTCGAACTCCGATCCCGTCACCGGCCAGGCGGCCTGGTACGATTTGCGGGTGCGCATCGAGAAGGCCGATCCGGCGGAGGTGAGCGAACCGCATTTTTCCGCGCAGCAAGATCCGGTCGGGCGTTGGCGGCCGGAGATTCTTCGCTACGGCCAGGAGTGGGCGGAATGAAGGTGGTCGACGCTGCTTCCCTCTCCCCGTTCACGGGGAGAGGATGCCGGCAGGCAGGTGAGGGGCCACGTTGGCCTTCGCAGGTTGCGCCGCCCCTCATCCGGCCCTTTGGGCCACCTTCTCCCCGTTTGCGGGGAGAAGGCAAGGAGGCGCCTCGTCGATGACCTCGCTCCCCGCGACACCGCCGCCCAGAAAACTCGGGCTGGTCATCGATCTCGACGTCTGTGTCGGCTGCCATGCCTGCGTGGTGTCGTGCAAGGAGTGGAATACCGGCGGCTACGGCGCGGCGCTGTCGGACCAGAATCCCTACGGAGCAGAGGTTTCCGGCACTTTCCTCAACCGGATTCACAGCTTCGAGGTCGTGCCGGACGGCGGGGAAGTGGTGGGCGAGGCGGGGGAGGCGCGGATCGTGCATTTCCCGAAATCGTGCCTGCACTGCGACGATGCACCCTGCGTGACGGTCTGCCCGACCGGCGCCTCCTACAAGCGCGGGGCCGACGGCATCGTTCTGGTCGACGAGGACAAGTGCATCGGTTGCGGGCTTTGCGCCTGGGCCTGTCCCTACGGCGCGCGCGAGATGGATCTGGCCGCCGGCGTGATGAAGAAATGCACGCTCTGCATCGACCGCATCTACAACGAGACCATCCCCGAGGTCGACCGCGTGCCGTCCTGCGTGCGCACCTGCCCGGTCAACGCCCGGCACTTTGGCGACCTTTCCGATCCGGGCTCGGCGGTTTCGGTAATGGTCACCGAGCGCGGCGGCATCGACCTGATGCCGGAGCAGGGTACGCGGCCGGTCAACAAGTACCTGCCGCCGCGCCCGAAAAGGCCGCTCGCAGCAAGCGTGCCGCTGGCCGAGCACAGCGATGGCGCCAGGGGCTTTTTTGCTTGGCTCGACGGCATGCTGGACCGGATTTGATGCCTGATGCACCCGGCGCTTTCCATCATCGTTTTCACCACGCTGTCCGGCCTCGGCTACGGGCTGGCGGCGGTGCTGGGCCTCGGCGTTCTCGACCCGGCCGCGCCTGCCACGAAGCTGGCGTGGGTGGCGGCGCTATTGCTCATCGCGGGCGGGCTGCTTTCCTCGACGCTGCACCTCGGCAATCCGCAGCGCGCGTGGCGGGCGCTGTCGCAGTGGCGGTCGAGCTGGCTGTCGCGCGAGGGCGTGATGGCGATCCTTACCCTTGTGCCTCTCTCCGTGTCGGCGCTGGCAACGGTGTGGGCCGGCCGCCACCTGATCGCCGTCGGCCTCGTCGGCGCGGCGATGTGCGCGATAACCGTCTACTGCACGAGCATGATCTACGCGTCGCTGCGCTCCGTGCTAGCGTGGAACACTAGGCTGACATCCGCCTGTTTCCTGCTGTTTTCGCTCGCGGGCGGATTTATCCTGTCAACGCTCACCGCGACCGCCGGCGGCGAGCCGACGCGGTGGGTGGCGCTTGCGGCGGCGCTGGCTACCGCGGCTGCATGGATGGCCAAGCATTTCTGGTGGCGGCGACTCGACACGCTTGAACCGCTGTCGACACCGGAAACGGCAACCGGCCTCGGAACCATCGGCCGGGTGCGGCTGTTCGAGCGACCGCATATCAATGACAACTACCTGACCCGCGAGATGGGTTTTCAGGTCGCGCGCAAGCACACGGCAAAACTGCGCCGGATCGCCTTAATTTCGGGTGGTGTCGTGCCGGCTTTGCTGCTGCTGCTCGTCGCCGGAGCGGGCGGCAGCGGCCCGTCGGCGGTCGTCGCGGCGGCGCCTGCGGCCGCCCTGCATTTTATCGGCGTGCTGGTCGAGCGTTGGCTGTTCTTCGCCGAGGCGAAGCACGCGGTCATGAACTATTACTAGTCCTCGCCCGCCTCTTCGACGCGAACCTTGCCGCGCTTGCGCGGGCCGGCGATCACCCAGCGCTTGTGGAACCACATCCACTGCCCCGGCGTCTCGCGAACCCAACGTTCGACCGTGTCGTTGAGCATCTGTGCGAGTCGGGCGACGTCGACCTCGCCATCCGCGCCGCGCGGCAGCACCAGCTTTTCCTCGATCTGCAGCCGGAAGCGCATGTGCGGCAGGCGGATGCAGCGCGCCGGATAAACGTCGCAATCATAGAGGCGCGCCAGCCGCGGCAGCAGCGGACTGGTCTCGCATTCGCGGCCAAAAAAGGTTGTGGGGATGCCGTGCGCGAACTTCTGGTCGACCAGCACGCCGATGTTGTCGCCGCGCTCCAGGATGCGCGACAGCGCCACCGCCGCGCCCTTGCGCGAAGCCAAAAGGTCGCCCATCGCGGTGGTGCGGCTCGAAAGCACGTATTCGGCGATGTAGGGGTTGTTCGGCGGCCGGAACATCGACGTCACGGTCAGCCCAAGGCTGGCGCCTGCGATCGGCAGCAGCTCGAAGTTGCCGAGATGGCCGGTGAAGATGATGTGCGGCTTCTTCTCGCCGGCGATGCGGATGAAGATATGCTCGCCGTCCACCTCGATGTGGCCGGCGCCGCGGTTCTTCGGGTCGAAGTCGAAGATCGAGTCGAGGAAGATGTACTCCGCCGCCAGCCGCGCCATGTTGCCCCACATGTCGGAGGCGATGGCCTTGATCTCGGCCTCGCTCTTTTGCGGATATGCGGCACGCAGATTGTCGAGCGCCACGCGCTGGCGCGGCGTCCACGGCCCGAACGTGCGCGCGACGCTCTCGGCAAAGTCCAGCGCCCTGGCGGGCGGCAGCCGGTGCAGCAGCCGGAGCGCGGCGAGCGCCACCTGCGCCGTCAGCCAGTAGCGCGCCGACCGCAGCCGTTCGCCGAGCCTGCGCGAAAAAACCGGCGCCATCAGCCGACGCGCAGGATGATCTTGCCGAAGACGTCGCGACTTTCCATGCGCGCCAGTGCGTCGCCGATCGAATCGAAGCCGGCTTCGGTGTCGATCACCGGCTGGACCAGACCGGCCGCCATCTTCTGCATGGCGTTGGCCATGTTTTCCATGCGGCAGCCGAAGGAGCCGATAAGGCGCAGCTGCTGCTGGAAAAGCTGCATCAGGTTCATCTGAGTGGAGACGCCGGAGGTCGACCCGCAGGTGACGAGCCGCCCGCCGCGCTTGAGACAGAGCATCGAGCCGGCCCAGGTGTCTGCGCCGACATGCTCGAACACCACGTCGACGCCTTTCTTCTTCGTGATCTTGCGCACCGCGCCCTCGAACCGGTCCTCGCGGTAGTTGATGACGTGGTCGGCGCCGAGCGCGCGCGCCCTCTCGGCCTTGGCGTCGGAGCCGACGGTTGTGATCACCGTGCAGCCCGTCTTCTTCGCGAGCTGGATCGCGGCGCTGCCGATGCCTGAGCCGCCGGCATGCACGAGGATCGTCTCGCCGGGCTCCAGTTTCGCATTGTCGAACAGCATGTGCTCGACCGTGCCGAAGGTGACCGGCGCCACAGCCGCGCCGATGTCGCTCACGCCGGGCGGGGCCGGCACCAAAAGCCGCCCCGGCAGGTTGATGCGCTCCTGCGCGAACCCGTCGAGGTGGAAGCCGTGCACGCCGCCGACGTTTTCGCAGAGATTGTCGCGCTTTTCGCGGCAGGCGCGACAGAGCCCGCAGGTGCGGGCGCCGTAGATCGAAACCAGCTGGCCGGGAACCAGGCCAGAGACGCCAGGGCCGATTTCGGCCACCGTGCCGGAGGCTTCGGCGCCGATCACCAGCGGCAACTTGCGCTTGGCAAACGCCATGCCGCGCCAGCCCCAGACGTCGATGTGGTTCAGCGAGACGACCTTTATGGCGATGGTGACCTCGCCGATGCCGGGCGGGGGCGGCGGGGTCAGCTCGACGGTCTCGAGCTTGCGGTCCTCGATCAATTGCAGCGCGCGCATCAGGGGATGGCCTTGTGAGCGGGAAGGGCGACCAGGGAACGCAAATCGACAACGACCGACAAAGACGACGTGGCGCCGCTTAGACCGGTTCCCGGGCCATGACAAGGCAGGCGTTCTGGCCGCCAAAACCGAAGGAATTGGAGAGCACCATGCCGATGTCGGCCGTGCGCTTGACGTTCGGCACGACGTCCAACTCGATCGCCGGGTCGGGATGGTCGTAGTTGATCGTCGGCGGGATGACGCCCTCACGCATCGTCAGCAGCGAGAAAGCCGCCTCGATGGCCCCGGCGGCCGACAGAGTGTGGCCGATCATCGACTTGTTGGACGAAATGGGCAGGGTGCGCATGCGCTCGCCGAACACGGTCGACAGCGACAGGTGCTCCATCTTGTCGTTCTCCGGCGTCGAGGTGCCGTGCGCATTGATGTAGTCGATGCGGTCTTCCTGCACGCCGGCGTCGGCAAGCGCGGCCCTGACGGCGGCGATTGCCGGCGAGCCGTCCGGCTTGGAGCGGGTGCGGTGGAAGTCGTCGGCTTTCTCGCCGCAACCGCTGAGCACGCCGAGAACCTCTGCGCCGCGCGCAAGTGCGCTCTCCAGCGATTCCAGCACCAAAGCGGCCGCACCTTCGGCCAGCACGAAGCCGTCGCGGTCCTTCGAGAAAGGCTTCGACGCCTTCTGCGGGTCCTCATTGTGGGTCGAGAGCGCCGAAAGCAGCGAGAAGCGGATCAGCGCCTCGGCCGAGGCTGAGCCGTCGGCGCCTATCGACAGCGCGCGGTCGCATTCACCGCGCCGGATCGCCTCGACTCCGAGCTGAATGGCGGTCGCGCCGGAGGCGCAGGCGGTCGACAGCGTGATCGGCAGGCCGGTGGCGCCGAAATCGTCGGCGATGCGTTCGGCAATGGTGGCGAACTGCGTGTTGAGGAAAAAATCCTCGTGGTTCTGGCCGCGCGCGGCCGCGAGCAGCCGGTTGTAGCCCTCCGCTTCGCCGGAGGAGCGGTAGAGCGCAAACCGCTCGCGCCAGGAGAGCTCGACCGGGGGCGCGGCGAGGAACAATGGCCCGCCGAAGGGGGCCGAGTCCAGTCCGGCCTGCGCGAGCGCCTCGCGCGCGGTGGTGGAAGCGAGTTCGTAGGTGAGGGCGCTCGGACCGGTGTTGCTCGACGGCAAAAAGTCGACCAGGCCGGCGATGCGGGTGTTCATGTGGTCGACCGGAAACCGCGAGATCTGGCGGATTCCGGATTGCCCCGAGGTAAGCGCCGCCCAGTTGTCGGCCTTGCCGACGCCGAGCGAGGTGATGATGCCGATGCCGGTGACGGCGATGACCGGCCTGCCCAGATGATCGGTGTGGCGTGGCATGGCGGCGCTCCTATGCGGCGGTGACCAGCGCGAAACCCTCGGCCGAGTGGTAGCCGACCGTGGTGGCGAGCACGGCGTCGAGCCGGCCGGAATATGGCTTCTCGGCAGCCGGGTCGAAGGGCGGATAGGCTTCGCCGCGCGAAATCGCGACCGAAGCCAGCGCTACGGCAAAGGCGAAGGCGCCCTCGCGCAAATGGCCGACACGCGTGGCAATGCCGCGGACGGCGAGCCCGGCGCGGGCGTCGAGCGCCGCTTTCTCCGCCGCGGTCGACGCGTGGGAACCGCAGGCGGCCGAAATGCACAGCGCCGCGCCCGTGCGCAGGCCGGTGGATTCGATCAGCTTCGCAATCTGCGCGGCATGGTCGGCGCGTCGGTCGGCCCGGGCCGCTACGACTTTTTCCAGCACGGCGTACGGCTTCCTGCCGCGCGCTTCGGCGTGGGCGCGCGATTCGAGCACCAGGAAGCCCGCGCCCGAGGCCGAGACCAGGCCGCCGCCGGGCGATCCCTGCCGCTGCCACACGGGCTTCCACTCGCCGCGGTGCAGCAGGCCGTCGAGTTCGTAGCCGAGTAGCATGTCCGGATGCTCGGTGTTGAACGCACCGCCGACCAGTACATGGTCGGACTGGCCGGAGCGGATGCGCTCGGCCGCTGTCAGCACCGCGGAGATGCCACAGCCTTCCTCGCCCATGAAGGTGCGCGAGGAGCCGGTGACCTTGTGAACGATCGAGATGTTGCCGGCGAGCAGGTTGGATAGCTGCGCTAGGAAAAGCGTCGGACGCAGTTCGGTGGTGAGCTTCTCGTTGAGCAGCACACCGTCGTCGCTGCGGGTTTCGGAAGCCGCCAGGATCAGGCTGTCGACCGCGGTGTCGCGCTCGCCGCCACCGGCGGCGATGACCATGTCCATGGAGGCGCAGAGCGCTTCGTCCGACTTCATGCCGGCATCGTCGAGCGCAAGTCCGGCAGCATAGGTGCCGAGCCGCTGCCAGGTCTCCATCTGCCGCTGGTCGCCGCGCTTGGGGATCTGGAGGTTCCAGTCAATCGGCGGCAGCGGGTGGATCGTGTAGGGCGGGTATCGCTCAGCATCGATGACCGGCGCGGCGGAGGTGTCCTGCAACGCGCGCCAGTGCGCTTCGACGCCTTCGCCGAGGCAGGAGACGAGGCCGAGGCCGGTGATGACGACGTCTTGGGCGCTCATCCGTCCCTCGCGAAAGCGCTTGTCGGCCGTTCCGCTCAGGCGCTCGCCTTGGCAGCCACCAGGCCGTCGATCTTGGCGACGAGGTTCTTCATCAGAAAATACTCGTCGGTGGACGCCTTGCCGTCGTTGACGTCCTGCGTCCACTTCTCCAGCGGCACCTTGATGCCGAATTCCTTGTCGATCGCGAAAACGATGTCGAGGAAATCCAGGCTGTCGATGCCGAGATCGTCGATGGTGTGGCTGTCGGGGGTGATGGAATCGCGGTCGATCTCGCTGGTGTCGGCGATGATCTTCGCGACCTTGTCGAACGTGGTGGACATTAGCTTCCTTGGCTGCCGCGGTGCGGAACTGGGCTTTCGGGCTCTCTAATCACTTTTTCCGGTCGGGAAAAGGGCCAATGCTGTTTTGCCGCGGCAGTTCAGTTGAAGACGACATGGGCGGAGACATGCAGCGTGTTGCCTTCCGGCCGCACGATCAGCGCCTCGCCCTCGCGCGCGGACGATCCGGTCAGCGCCGCGATGTTGTCGAGATCGGTGATCAACACCAGATTGCCGTAGCCGTGATGGGCGCGGATGCGCTCCATCGCCTCGGCGGTCTGCCGTTCCTTGTCGCCTCCGGCCGCGCCGATCGGGTTGAGTGCCGGGAACTCGTGCACAAGGCTGCTGCCGAAGGCGATGCGGGCGGTTTCAACACATCGGCAGTAGCGCCCGGTCAGCACCTCGTCGACCGGGGCCGCGCGTGCCGCAAACAGCGCTCCGATGCGGCGCGCCTGCTGGCGGCCACGGTCGGAAAGGCTGCCTTCGCCGATGCAGTCGCCGGTGTCTGTGTCCGGAACGTCGCGCGATGCAGTGGCGCCCGGCGCATAGGCGTGCCGCATCAGCACGACCTGCCCGCCGTCGCGCAGCAGCGCCCAGCCGGCCTCGGTCGCCTCGGCAGGGCCGACGATGGACAGAAAGATCACGCTCAGAATCGACTTCAGCATCGGCGTCCTCGCGGCAGCCGGCATATAGGGATGGGAAAGCCCTTCGCATAGCAAGGTGGCGCAGCGTAATGGCCGTTGCACGACCGGGCTTACTCGCCTATCAGCCGAAAAATGTCTGCGCAGAGCGAGACCATTCTCTTCGTGTTCGGCCTCGCCGCGCTGGGCTATGTCGTCGGCTGGATGAAGTATCTCAAACCCGGCACCGGAGAGGCGCTGACCTCGTTTGCCGTCGGTATCGCCATGCCGCTGCTTCTTTTCCGCACCATGGTGCAGGCCGATTTCCACGGAACCGCGCCCTGGCGATTTTGGGCGGCCTATTTCTGCGCGGTCGCCGTCGCCTGGACCTGCGGGCACCTCGTCACCACCCGCATCTTCGGGCGCGATTCGCAGGCCGGCGTGGTCGGCGGCGTGTCGACCGCCTTCTCCAACCTCGTGCTGCTCGGCATTCCGGTAATCCAATCGGTCTACGGCCAGGAAGGCTTCGAAATCCTGTCGCTGCTGATCTCCGTCCACCTGCCGACCATGATCATGGCATCCATCGTGCTGTTCGAGATTTTCGGCCGGCGCGGCGACGGCCATGTGCATGTCGGCCGCGTGCTCAGCGATTTCTTCCGCAAGGTTTTCACCAACCCGCTGATCGTCGGCATTTTTCTCGGCTTGTTGTGGCGCACAACAGGCCTGGCGCTGCCGTCGCTGGCGGCGCGGCTGGTCGATTCGCTGGCCGGCATCGCCACCACTGTCGCGCTGTTCGCCATGGGGCTCGGCCTCTATTCCTTCGGCATTTCAGGAAATGTGCGGCCGGCGGTCGTGCTTTCGGCGCTCAAGCTGATGCTGATGCCGGCGATCGCGCTGGCGATGGTGCTGCTGTTCCATCTGCCGCCGCTGTCGGCCAAGGTGGCGGTGATCGCCGCCGCGCTGCCGTCCGGCGTGAACTCGTACCTGATCGCCAACCAGTTCGGCACGGGGCAGGCGCTTGCCTCAAACCAGATGACGATCGCCACGGCGGCCGGTGCGGCGACCATCGCCATCTGGCTGGCGGTGGTTGAGCGGTTCTTCGGCTGACGAGGCATTGCGAGGTCGGGCGCGATCCGCATTTGCGCGACTCTGCCGGGGTGGGCTAAGACCCCATCCTGAAGAGCCATCGCATCCTGCGGGCCGCAGGGCTTCGGGAGGGGACGCATGCCGATACGCAACAGACCCGCGACGAACCCGGGCGATGCAGCCGTTGCCCGCGATCCAGGCCGCTGAGCGATCCGATGCCCAACACCATCGCACAGACCGAACCGGAAGTCTTCGGTGTCACAGGCGCCGGCGAAACCGTGCACCGCGTCACCATAGCCGCCGGCAATCTCAGCGCGCGGGTGATTTCCTGGGGCGCGGTGATCCAGGATCTCAGGCTTGCCGGCCACGAACCATCGCTGACCCTGGGCTACGACAATTTTTCGGACTACGAGGCGAACGTCTCCTATTTCGGCGCGGTTGCCGGGCGCAACGCCAACCGGACCGCTCACGGCCGCTTCCGCATCGATGGCAGGCGCTACGAGATCGAGCCCGGCGCTCCGCGGCGGCACGGCCTGCACGGCGGCACGAATGGCTATGCCCGCCGCGCCTGGCGGCTCGCCGCCAACGGTTCGGATTTCGTCACGCTGGCGCTCAGCGACGCCGACGGCGCCATGGGCTTCCCGGGCAATATGGAAGTGACCTGCACCTACCGCGTTGTCCCGCCGGGCACGCTGCAGGTGGAGTTCACGGCGACCACCGACCAGCCGACGCTCTGCAATCTCGCGCAGCACGCCTATTTCAATCTCGACGACGGCGGCGCCGGCCCGGCCGGTGACCATCGCCTGCAGATCGAGGCGGGGGCATACCTGCCGACCGACCGCGAGCTGGTGCCGACCGGCGTGGTGATGCCGGTCGAAGGCACGCCCTACGATTTCCGCACGGCGCGCCCGCTGCACGGCGGCGACGCGCAAAAACCGTTCGGCTATGACAGCAATTTCTGCCTGTCCGCCTCGCGCGGTCCGCTCAGGCGGGCGGCATGGACGCAGGGCGCGCGCTCGGGCGTCGAGATGGAAGTCTGGACCACTGAGCCCGGCCTGCAGCTCTACGCCGGCGAACACATCAAGCCGGCAGGCACCGGTTTGATCGGGCGCGCATACCAGCCTTTCTCCGGTTTCTGCCTGGAGGCCCAAATCTGGCCGGACGCCGCCAACCGGCCGTATTTCCCGCAGGCACTGCTGCGCCCCGGCGAGACGTATCGTCAGAAAACGGAATTCCGGTTCCGCGCAGCGTAGGCCGTGGCCAATTCCGGCCTCAGGGCCGCTCGAAAGCCGCCAGCAGCAACGCATGCGGCGCCAGCGCGCCACGCACGCCGACCACGGCGGCGGCCGTCCGATGGCCTTTTCGCGCGGCTTCGACAGGTGGGAGGCCGCGCAGGCGCGCCGCAAGATAGCCGGCGTTGAAGGCGTCGCCGGCGCCGGTGGTGTCCACCAGCGCGGCGACCGACTCGGCAGGGACGGCAAGAATCTCGCCGCGATCGCCGACCAGCGCGGGCGCGGCGCCGTCCTTGATCGCGAACTCGCCGACGCCGAGCGCGGCGAGCCGGGCGGCGGTCTGGCTGGCGTCGGCGTCGCCGAACAGCGCCTGCTCGTCGGGAAAGGTGGGGAGCGCGATGTCGGATACAGCGGCGGCCTGCCGTACGGCTTCCCGCGCTGCCTCGACGGAGGCCCAGAGCCGCGGCCGGTAATTCGGATCAAACGCCATCAGTGTGCCGCGGGCACGCGCAGTCGCCAGCGCCACCAGCAGGCGCGTGCGTGACCGGCTGTCCAGGATCGCCAGGGTGATGCCCGAAAAGTAGATCAACTGGCGATCGCGCAGGCTGGCCTCGAGCGATGCAGGATCCTCGGCGAGACGCTTCGCGGCCGAATCGCTGCGCCAGTAGGTGAAGGAGCGCTCCGCTCCGTCGAGCGTGATGGCGTAAAGGCCGGGACGGGCGCCGGGAATGATCGAGCTTGCGCCGATGCCGATGCCGTTGGTGGCGAGGAAGGCGATCTGGTCGCGCGAAAAATGATCGTCGCCGAAGGCCGTAACGTAACTCGCCTCGGCGTCGTCGCCCAGCACCGCCTTCAGCCCCCAGAGCGTGTTCAGCGTGTCGCCGGCAAAGCCCATGCGCCACAGGCCGCCGTCGGCGCCGGACAGTTCGATCATGCATTCGCCGACCGATGCGATGCCCTTCATTGTTGCCTCGCGGTTGCTGCTGCGCCATCGTCTGCGCAAGCTTCGCGCAGATAACACCCCCGTCCGGAAAGGCCAACGCGTGCCGGCATCGTCGCGTTTTCTTCTCGCACTCCTCTGCCTGGCAATTCTCGTCGCCGGCGGTTTCTATCTGGCGAATTCCTGGCGCCAGCCGTCCGCTGCGGCGGCCGTCGACGTAGCCCGCAGCAAGCCGAGCGCCAAGGGCGTTTACGTCGTCAGCATCGAACCGGAGGATGGCAGCGTGCGGCAGGGCGACCTGCAGGCATGGGTGCTGACGCTGAAATCCGCCAACGGCACGGCGGTCGAGAGCGCGAGAATCTCGGTCGGCGGTGGCATGCCCGACCACAATCACGGCCTGCCGACCAGCCCGAGCGTGACCGATGCCCTCGGCGGCGGGCGCTACCGCATCGACGGCGTGCGCTTCAACATGGCCGGTCGCTGGGAACTGCGTTTTTCGATCGACGCGGCTCCGGGCACGGACGAAGTGACCTTCAATATCGTTCTATAGAGATGGGCTTTCGTCTCGCCGCCGCCGTCGTCGCCGCGCTCCTGGGCATTGTGCTGTTCGGCTGCGGACCTGCGCCGTTGAGCGATGCGGAGAAGGCGACGATCGCCTCGCTGTCGCTGGACGCGCTGAAGCCGCTGCCTCCGGACCCGACCAACGCGCATGCCGACGACCCGGCGGCTGCCGCCTTCGGCGCTACGCTGTTCATGGACACGCGCTTCAGCCGTGACGGCAATGTTTCGTGCAACACCTGCCACAAGATCGAGCGGCAGTTCCAGGATGATCTGCCCCGCGCGGTGGGGATTTCCACGACCGACCGGCGCACCATGCCGCTCGGGGGCGTGGCGTGGAGCCCGCTGCTGTTCTGGGACGGGCGCCGCGACAGCCTGTGGGCGCAGGCGGTGACGCCGCTGGAGGACGCTCGCGAGCACGGCGGCGATCGCGCCTTCTACGTGCATTTCGTCGCCGACCATTTTCGCGACCGCTACGAGCGCATCTTCGGGCCGCTGCCGGATCTGACTGGCGTGCCGGCACATGCCGGGCCACGCGGCGGACCGGCTGAGCAGGCGGCCTGGGCCGCGCTGAGTGACGCCCAACGCGACGGCGTCGACCGCGCCTTCACCAATTTCGGCAAGGCGATCGCGGCCTTCGAGCGCTCGCTTGCGCCGCCGCGGACGCGCTTCGACCGTTTTGCTCATAGCGTCGCGAAAGGCGAGACGCCGCCTGAAGACGCCGCCCTATCGGACGAGGAGATTCAGGGGCTACGGCTTTTCATCGGCAAGGCGCAGTGCGTGCGTTGCCACAATGGCGCGCGCTTCACCGATGATTTCTTCCACAACACCGGCATACCGGACGCTCCCGGCCTGCCGCCGGACCAGGGACGCGCGGGCGGTGTGCCGCTGCTTCTGGCCGACCCGTTCAACTGCCTCGGCCGGTTCAGCGACGGCAGCCCCGACGATTGTCGCGAACTGCGCTTCATGAAGAAGGACGGCCCCGAACTGGTGCGCGCGTTCAAGACGCCGTCGCTGCGCGGGGTCGCCGAGCGGCCACCCTACATGCACGCCGGCCAGATCGACAGCCTGGAACAGGCGGTCGACCACTACGTCCGCGCGCCGCTCGCGCCGGCCGGCCACTCCGAGGTCAACCCGCTGACCCTGTCGGAGCGCGAAAAGGCGGCGCTGGTGGCTTTTCTGAAGACGCTGTCGCCCGCGCCTAGCGGTCCTTGACGGTTTCCATCGCCACGAAGGTCGAGGTCTGGGCGACGTGCGGCAGCGCCGAGATGCGCTCGCCGAGCACGCGCCGGTAGGAGGCGATGTCGCGCGTGCGCACCTTGAGCAGATAGTCGAAGCTCGCCGCCATCATGTGGCACTGCTCGACCTCGGGCACGCCCAGCACCGCCTTGTTGAAGGCGTCGAGCGCGGCCGAGCGCGTGTCCGACAGCGCCACCTGCACGAAGGCGACATGGCCTTCGCCCATGCGCTCGCGGTCGACCACCGCGACGTAGCCGCGGATGTAGCCGTCCTGCTCGAGGCGCCGCAGTCGCGCCTGCACCGGCGTCTTCGACAGCCCGACCTTTGCGGCAAGCGCCGACATCGACAGCCGGCCGTCGCGCGACAGCGCGGCGATGATGTTGCGGTCGATACGATCCAGTTGGTCTTCCAAGGCGACTGTTCCAGGCAATTGATGTCAAAAATCCTGCCATCAATAGACCGAATAAACTGCAATCGGCAAGAATTTGGACCGACCGGCGTTTTGTGGCCGTGTTAGTTTTGCCGATGCGTCGCTGCCGCGGGGGCAGCGAGGACCGACGTCGCGGGCCTGCCATGCCAAGAGCCTCAATCGTTGCCATCCGCGCCGAGATGCGCGCCAACTACCTTCCCGACGAGGACGCCGCCCTTCGGCGCCTGGTCGAAACGGCCGCGCTTTCGCCGGCCGAGCGTAGTGCGATTTCGGCCGACGCGGCGGAACTGGTGCGCCAGGTGCGCAGTTCGTCCGATCCCAGGCTGATGGAGGCGTTCCTCGCCACCTACGGACTGTCGACCAAGGAGGGCGTGGCGCTGATGTGCCTGGCCGAGGCGCTGCTGCGGGTGCCGGACGCCGAAACCATGGACGAACTGATCCGGGACAAGATCGCGCCGCACGACTGGTCGGCGCATTCGGGCGGATCGAGTTCGATCTTCGTCAACGCGTCGACCTGGGCGCTGATGCTGACCGGCCGCGTGCTGGACGAAGGCGAGGGCGGCATCGAGCGCACCCTGCGCTCCATGGTGCGGCGGCTGGGCGAGCCGGTCATCCGCAAGGCGGTGGCGGCCGCCATGCGCGAGATGGGCGACCAGTTCGTGCTCGGCCGCACCATTGACGAGGCCGTGCGCAACGGCCGCGCCATGACGGCGAAAGGCTATCTCTATTCCTACGACATGCTGGGCGAAGCGGCCCGCACCGAGGCCGATGCGTTGCGCTATCACCGGGCCTATGCCGACGCGATCTCCTCGCTGGACAGCGGGTCGAACGGCGTGGACATCCGCTGCAATCCCGGCATCTCGGTCAAGCTTTCGGCGCTGCATCCGCGCTACGAATTCGCCAAGCGCGACGAGGTGGTGCCGGTGATGGCGGAGCGCCTGCTGTCGCTGGCGCTCGCCGCCCGCCACGCGCGCATGGGACTCAACATCGACGCGGAGGAAGCCGATCGCCTCGACCTCTCGCTCGACGTGATCGAGCGGGTGCTGGCCGATGACGGCCTGATCGACTGGAACGGGTTCGGGGTGGTCGTGCAGGCCTACGGGCCGCGCGCCGGCTATGCGATCGACTGGCTGTACGCGCTGGCGCGCCGCTACGACCGCCAGATCATGGTGCGGCTGGTGAAGGGCGCCTACTGGGATACCGAGATCAAGCGCGCGCAGACGCTTGGGCTTGCCGGCTACCCGGTCTTCACCCGCAAGGTGAACACCGACGTTTCCTACATCGCCAATGCGCGCAAGCTGCTCGGCATGACCGACCGCATCTACCCGCAGTTCGCCACGCACAATGCGCACACCGTCGCCGCCGTCCTGGCGATGGCGAAGGACCGCGACAGTTTCGAGTTCCAGCGCCTGCACGGCATGGGCGAGTCGCTGCACGAGACCGTGCGCCTGCGCGAAGGCACGCGCTGCCGCATCTACGCGCCGGTCGGCGCGCATGCCGACCTGCTCGCCTATCTGGTCAGGCGGCTGCTGGAGAACGGCGCCAATTCGTCCTTCGTGCACCAGATCGTCGACGACGAGGTGGAGCCGGAAGCGATCGCCCGTGACCCTTTTGAGGCCGTGGCCGAGCAGGGACCCGCGGCAAATCCCGCCATCCCGCGTCCGGCGGACATTTTTGGCGGCGGGCGTAAGAATTCGCACGGCTGGGATATTTCCGATCCGGAGACGCTCGCGAAACTCGACGATGCGCGCAAATCGTTCGCCACGCCTTACCAATGGACTGCCGCTCCCGTCTCGCCGGCAGGCGAGGGGGAGGGCGCGCCGCGTCCGGTCGTCAATCCCGCCGACCCGAGCGAGGTGGTGGGGAGCGTGCGTGAAGCGACGGCGGCGCTGGTTGCGGAGGCCGTCGATATCGCTGTGAAGGCTCACCCGGCCTGGGCGGCGACACCGGTGCGCCAGCGGGCCGCGGCGCTGCAAGAAGCCGCGGACCTCTACGAGGCGCATGCCGCGGAATTCTTCGCGCTGGCGACGCGCGAGGCGGGCAAGACGCTTGCCGACGGCATCTCGGAGGTGCGCGAAGCGGTCGACTTCCTGCGCTACTACGCCGCCGAGGCGCCAAGGGCCGAGGCGGGAACGCAGGCGCGCGGCGCCATCGCATGCATCTCGCCCTGGAATTTTCCGCTCGCAATCTTCACCGGCCAGATCGCGGCGGCATTGGTGACCGGCAACACGGTGCTTGCCAAGCCGGCGGAGCAGACGCCGCTGATCGCCGCGCGGGCGGTCGCGCTGCTGCACGAGGCCGGCGTGCCGCGCGATGTGCTGCAATTGCTGCCGGGCGACGGCCCTTCGGTCGGCGGACCGCTGACCGCCGACCCGCGCATCGCCGGGGTCTGCTTCACGGGCTCGACCGCCGTTGCCAAGCTGATCGACCGGCAGCTTGCCGAGACGGCCGCGCCGGACGCCATGCTGATCGCGGAAACCGGCGGGCTGAACGCGATGATCGTCGATTCCACCGCGCTGCCCGAGCAGGCCGTTCGCGACACACTCGCCTCCGCCTTCCAGAGCGCCGGCCAGCGCTGCTCGGCGCTGCGCATCCTCTACGTGCAGGAGGATGTCGAGACGAAGGTGCTGGAGATGCTGAAGGGCGCGCTCGAGGCGCTGGAGGTGGGCGATCCCTGGCAGATCACGACCGATGTCGGCCCCGTGATCGACGACGAGGCGCATGTCGCGATCAGCGCCTACGCGGCCGAGATGGACATCGACGGAAAACTGGTCGCCAAGGGACGCATACCGGACCGCGGCCGCTTCGTCGCCCCGCAGGTTTTTCGGGTGCGCGGCATCGAATCGCTGGAGCGCGAGGTGTTCGGGCCGATCCTGCATGTGGCGACCTTCGCGCCGGAAGACATTGACAGGGTCATGGCGTCGATAAACCGCAAGGGCTACGGGCTGACCTTCGGCCTGCACACCCGCATCGACGCGCGCGTCCAGCACGTCGTCGACGGCATCCATGTCGGCAACATCTACGTCAACCGCAACCAGATCGGCGCCGTCGTTGGTTCGCAGCCCTTCGGTGGGGAGGGGCTGTCCGGCACTGGGCCCAAGGCCGGCGGCCCGCACTATCTGCGCCGCTTCCGCCGCTCGGCCTCGTCCGGGGCGAAGCTTGCCGCCGGCACGAAAGTGACGGCCACCATGCTGGTCGACAACATGCCGGACCCGGCCGCCGGCGGCTGGTCGACCCGTGGCGACCGCATCGGCATCCTGAGAAAGCATCTTCGCGGAAAAAGCGCCGAGGCGATCGCCGCCGCCGCGGCCGCCGATTTCGGGCCGGTCGACCTGCCCGGCCCGACCGGCGAGGCGAACACGCTGATGCTGTGGCCACGCGGGCGCGTGCTGTGTCTCGGCCCGGACGCCGAGACGCTGCTGGCGCAGGCCGTGCAGGCGCTCGCCGCCGGCAATGCCGTGCTTGCGGTGGGGGCGGGCGCCTCCGCTGCGGTGCAGCCACTGACCGGGAAGGGCCTGCCGATCGTTGCGATCGACGGCCGGCCGGACCCGGTCGAGACGCGGGCTCTGGCGGTCGACGCGGTGGCCTTCGCTGGCGCGGCGGAGGAGATGCGGGTGATCCGCAAGGTGATGGCAGCGGCGGACGGCCGGATCGTTCCGCTGATCGCCGAGACGATCAATCCGGCCGCCTATGCGCTGGAGCGCTCCGTCTGCGTCGACACGACGGCGGCCGGCGGCAATGCCAGCCTGATGGCGGCGGCGTGAGCGAATAGCGAATAGCGAGTAAGGAGTAGTGAGTAGTGAATAGTGAGTAGTGAGTAGTACAAGAACTCGCTGCGTTCAGTTTGAACGCGAGGCGCCGTCCCCTTCACTACTCACTATTCACTACTCACTACTCACTCATCTCAGGCTCCTTCCACCGCCGAAAATCCCTCGAACTGCGGATGGCCGATATAGAGCGGCTTGTTGTCGCCGGCATTGCGATGTGCGGCGCGGAAGTTCTCCGATTTGGTCCACGCGACGAAATCGTCCTGGCTTTCCCAGACGGTGTGAGAGGCGAACAGCGTGTAGCCCTCGTCGGCGTTCACCGGGCCGCGCAGCAAATGGAAGGTGCGAAATCCCTTCATTTCGGAAAGGCGCGAATCACGGCCCTTCCAAATCGCCTCGAAGGCTTCTTCGGATCCGCTCGGCACCTTGAAGCGGTTCATGGCTATGTACATGGCTTTCCTCTCTGAACTCGGCGTGTCGGTTTCAGTGTGCGGTCGCGGCGCCGCTGTCAAATCGCACGGCGTTCTGTGACAGCGGATCGTCCGCCCGCAGCGGGGGAAGGTTGGCCATCATCGATCGGCTCGCGCCGTGAATGCGGGCGCCACGCGGCGCCGCCGAGCTCGCTAAATCTTGACTTACTTGGTCTGGTATTGCGCTCTCTAGAAAACATGATAATTCTTGTCAAGAAATCTTTCGCGCCCGCCAGGCGGGCCAAATCCGAGAGAGGGCAATGCCATGAACAGCTTCAATCCGCGTCAGTTCGACGGCCCGCGGCGTCCGGTTCGCGAGGTCGACGTGCGGCCGACCTATGTGCGACCGGTGGCGCGCACGCTGACCAGCGATTCGCTATTCCGCGGCGACCACGAGATCGGCATTGAGCATCGCGGCTCGCTCTACAGGCTCAAGATCACCCGCCAGGGCAAGCTGATCCTCAACAAATAGTTTTGCTCTACGCGCGCAGCGTAGGCCGCGGCCGTGCCGTCATGGCATGACTGCGCCCAAACTTTTGGCGTAGCGGTGAAAAGTTGGCGGCTGGCTTACGCAGCCGGGGCGCGCTGGACCAGAAGGTCGATGCCGAGCAGGCCGCGCATGTCGGTCTTCTTGGCGACCAAGTCGGCGATCGTGTGCTTTGACAGCACCTCGAAGAAGGCGTTCAGAGCTTCGCGCAGTGCCGCGTTGAGCGCGCAGTTGTCGACGAGCGGGCATTCGGCCGTGTCGTTGTCGAAGCACTCAGCCATAGCGAAGCTCTCCTCGGTGACGCGCACCACGTCGAAAAGCGTGATCTGCTCCGCTGCCCTGCCGAGACGCACGCCACCGTTACGGCCGCGCACCGTTTCCACCAGCCCGGCCTCGACCAGCGGCTGCAGGATCTTGAACAGGAAGAGCTCCGATACCGAATAGGCCGCAGCGATTTCGGGGATCCGGCTAAGCCTGCCCTCGTTGGCGCCGCAATACATCAGGATGCGGATCGCATAATTGGTCTGTCGCGTGAGGCGCATCGCCTATTCCTCGCTCGAAATGCCAACCGGTATCATAGCGGGCTTTTTTAGAATCGTTCCAGACGATTATCAAGAAACACGAGTTTTCGGGTCAAGTTACGTCGCCGCCATCCAGGCGCCTTGGCGCTTGCGATCGCTTGAACGCCGCTGTTTCATTGACCCAACGCCGCTTTTACCTATTGTTTCATCCTCGACCCAATTCCGAGGAGACAGCCGCAATGGCCAAGCAGCCGGACGGAACCAATTTCACCGATTTGTTTGCGCGGTTCGGACGCGACCTGAAGATGCCCCAGGTGGACGTGGATGCGATCCTCGCCCACCACCGCAAGAACCTGGAGGCGCTGCAGCAGGCGATGTCGGCATCGTCGAGCGGCATGAGCACTGCGATGAGCAAGCAGCGCGATGCCTTCCAGGACATGCTGCGCGAGGCCGGCGAACTCGCGCATTCCTACACCGCCAGCGGCGCGCCGCAGGACGTCATGGCGCGGCAGGCCGAATTTGCCCGCAAGACCTTCGAGGCCGCCGTGCGCAATGCCGGCGAGGTGGCCGAAATCGCGCGCAAGTCGGGCACGGAATCGGTCGAAATCCTGCGCAAGCGCATCCAGGCATCGATGCAGGAACTGCGCGACAATTTCGAGCACCGCGGCTAGCGGATGCCGCGTCTTTCCGCCGCCCTGCGGTAGAGGCGGGGCGGCGGCGCCGACGTTTGGAAGGACGAATGGATTTATCGACAGTCAGTTTTGAGGAATTCAGGGGCATGGCCGGTCGTGAAATCGGCGTGTCGAACTGGGTAGTGGTGGACCAGGACCGCATCGACCGGTTCGCCGAATGCACGGGCGACCGGCAATGGATCCACACCGATGTAGAGCGCACCCGGCGCGAAAGCCCGTACCGCCAGCCGATCGCCCAGGGTTACCTGACCCTCTCGCTGGTGGCGGCGCTGCTGCAGGACCTCAGCGCCGCTTCGCTCAACATCCAGGCCGCCTTCAACCACGGGGTCGACAATGTGCGCTTCCTGGCACCGGTACTGGTGGGCTCGCGCGTCCGGCTGCGGCTGACGCTGGTGTCGCTGGAGGACGCCGGCCCCGGCAAATACCTGATGCGCGGGTCGGGCGTGGTCGAGATCGAGGGCGAAAGCCAGCCGGCGCTGACCGCAGAGCCGCTGATCACCATCTTCGAGCGGCGGGTGCGCAAGCCGGCGTGAGGCTTGGAATGCCAGCGGCGGCCATCCAGTCCAAAGGTCTATAGCCACAAGCGATTATGTCGTATGGTGGTGTGCAAGGAAGCACGCTAAGGTTCGGCGATCGTAACCGCGCGAAGCGTTGGCGAGGCAGCAATTCGCATCCTAAGATGCGAGCGACCGAGGGAGGAACCATGTCGGAAGTCAGTCTTGTTGTGAATGGCCGCAGGGTCAAAGGAACGGTCGAGGACCGTACCTTGCTGGTCCATTTCTTGAGGGAAAATCTCGGTCTCACCGGCACCCATGTCGGATGCGATACCTCGCAGTGCGGGGCCTGCGTCGTCCATGTCGACGGCCAGGCGGTGAAGTCCTGCACCATTCTCGCGGCGCAGGCCTCGGGCTCGACGGTCGTTACCATCGAAGGCCTGGCGGGCGAAGCCGACCTGCATCCGGTGCAGGCGGCGTTTCGCGAGCATCATGGCCTGCAGTGCGGCTTCTGCACCCCGGGCATGATCATGGCGGCGACGGATATCATCAACCGGCACCCCGAGGGGCTCGACGAGGCGACAGTCCGGGCGGAGCTCGAAGGCAACATCTGCCGCTGCACCGGCTATCACAACATCGTCAAGGCGATCCTTGCAGCATCCGCAGCGATATCGAAGGGCGCGGCCAAGGCGGCCTAGGCAACTCCCTCTCCTAAGGGGCGGATCAGGCCGAAAGACGTTCGGCTGTATCCGGCGGTTACGGGCTCAAGCGCAGGGCGCGCCCGCAATTCCCGCAAACCCCGCATGGAGCGGTCCGAAAGTTCTGGAGGAGAACTCTGATGGGCATTGAAGGAATCGGCGCGCGCGTGGCGCGCAAGGAAGACAAGCGGTTCATAACCGGGAGCGGCCGGTACACCGACGACATGGTGGTTCCGGGCATGAAGCACGCCGCATTCGTGCGCAGCCCGCATGCTCACGCCAAGATCGACGGCATCGACGTCAGCAAGGCCAAGGCCATGCCCGGCGTGCACGGCGTGCTGACCGGCAAGGAGCTGAAGACCGACGGCATCGGCAACCTGATCTGCGGTTGGATGATCCATTCCAAGGACGGCTCGCCGATGAAGATGGGCGCGTGGTCGCCGCTTGCGGTCGACCGCGTGCGCTATGTCGGCGATGCCGTCGCGATCGTGGTGGCAGATACCAAGGGCGAGGCCCGCGACGCCGCCGAGGCGGTGGTGGTGAACTACACCGAGCTTGACGCGGTGACGCAGGCGACCGACGCGCTGAAGCCCGGCGCGCCGCAGCTGCATCCGGAAGCCGAGGGCAACCTGATCTACGATTGGGAGCTCGGCGACGCGAAGGCAACGGACGCGGCGATCGCCGCCGCTGCCCACGTCACCAAGATGCACATCGTGAACAACCGCCTGGTTCCCAATGCGATGGAGCCGCGCGCCGCACTCGGCCACTACGACAAGGCCGAAGACCACTATACGTGCTGGACGACCTCCCAGAATCCGCACGTGGCGCGCCTTGTGATGAGCGCCTTCTATAATGTAGCGCCCGAGAACAAGCTGCGCGTGATTGCGCCGGATGTCGGCGGCGGCTTCGGGTCGAAGATCTACATCTATCCGGAAGAAATCGTCTGCCTCTGGGCCTCCAAGAAGACCGGCGTGCCGGTGAAATGGGTCGCCGACCGCACCGAGAGCTTCCTCACCGACGCCCACGGCCGCGATCATGTTACGGAGGTGCAGCTCGCCTTCGACAAGGACAACCGGATGACGGCACTGAAGGTGGACACGATCGCCAATTTCGGCGCCTACATGTCGCTGTTCTCCTCGGCCGTGCCAACCTACCTCTACGCCACACTGCTGTCCGGCCAGTACGCGCTGCCGGCAATCCATGCCAATGTGCGGGCCGTCTACACCAACACCGCGCCGGTCGACGCCTATCGCGGCGCTGGCCGACCGGAAGCGACGTTCCTGGTCGAGCGTATCGTCGAGACCGCGGCCCGCGAGCTCGGCGTTTCTCCGGCCGAACTGCGGCGCAAGAACTTCATCCGCCAGTTCCCGCACCAGACGCCGGTGATCATGTGCTACGACGCCGGCGACTACGAGGCGTCCCTCAACGCCGCGATGAAGGCTTCGGACTATGCCGGCTTCCCGGCACGCAAGGCCGAGGCTGCGGCCCGCGGCAAGCTGCGCGGCATCGGCATGAGCTGCTACATCGAGGCCTGCGGCATTGCGCCGTCGGCAGCGGTCGGCTCGCTCGGGGCCGGGGTCGGCCTGTGGGAAAGTGCGGAGGTGCGCGTCAACGCGGTCGGCACGATCGAGGTGCTGACCGGCTCGCACAGCCACGGCCAGGGCCACGAGACGACCTTTGCCCAGCTCGTCGCGGATCGCTTCGGCGTGCCGATCGGCAGTGTCTCCATCGTCCACGGCGACACCGACAAGGTGCAGATGGGCATGGGCACCTACGGTTCGCGCTCCGGCGCGGTCGGGATGAGCGCCATCGCCAAGGCACTCGACAAGGTCGAGGCCAAGGCCAAGAAGATCGCCGCCCATCTGATGGAAGCCGACGAGGGCGACATCGTCATCGAGAACGGCACCCTGAAGGTGGCCGGCACCGACAAGAACGTGCCTTGGTTCCAGGTGGCGCTTGCCTCCTACACCGCGCACAATCTGCCTTCCGGCATGGAGCCGGGCCTGAAGGAGACGGCGTTCTACGATCCGTCGAACTTCACCTTCCCGGCCGGCTGCTACATCTGCGAGGTCGAGATCGATCCCGAGACCGGCGTCACTCGTATCGTGCAGTTCGTTGCCGCCGACGACTTCGGCAACATCATCAACCCGATGATCGTCGAAGGCCAGGTGCATGGCGGCATCGCGCAGGGCATCGGCCAGGCGCTGCTCGAAGGCGCCCTATACGACGAGGCCAGCGGCCAGCTGGTGACGGCGAGCTACATGGACTACACCATGCCGCGCGCCGACGACCTGCCGTCGTTCAACGTGTCGACCTCGAACACGCCGTGCCCGAGCAACCCGCTCGGCATCAAGGGCTGCGGCGAGGCCGGGGCGATCGGTTCGCCGCCGGCCGTCATCAACGCCATCACCGACGCCATCAGCAACAACGACCTTCTGATGCCGGCAACGCCGCAAACCGTGTGGTCGGCGCTGAAGTCCGCCAAGAAGCACTGAGGAGGCACAAAGATGTATTCCGTCAACTACCACCGGGCCTCCTCGGTCGCCGATGCGGCGGCCAAGGCCAAGGGCGACGCCAAGTATCTCTCCGGCGGCATGACGCTGATCCCGGCGATGAAGACGCGGCTTGCCGCGCCGAGCGACGTGATCGACCTCACCCATATCGGAGAGCTCAAGGGCATCACGGTGTCAGGCAGGTCGGTGACGATCGGCGCGGCGACCACGCATTTCGAGGTGTCGCAGGACAAGGCGCTGAAGCAGGTCTGCCCGGCGCTGTCGCACCTTGCCTCGCTGATCGGCGACCCGCATGTGCGCTACAAGGGCACGATCGGCGGCTCGATTGCCAACAACGATCCGGCGGCCGACTATCCGGCCGCAGTGCTGGCGCTCGACGCCACGATCTCGACCAACAAGCGCAAGATCGCGGCGGCCGACTTCTTCACCGGCTTGTTCGAGACGGCGCTGGAGGACGGCGAGATCGTCACCTCGGTGAGCTTCACCGCGCCGGCGAAGGCCGCGTACGAGAAGTTCCGCAACCCGGCTTCGCGCTACGCCATGACCGGGGTGTTCGTGGCCAAGGGGGACAACGGCGTTCGCGTGGCGGTGACCGGTGCCGGCGACAGCGGCGTCTTCCGCTCCAAGGAGATCGAGGCGGCGCTGTCGGCGAATTTTTCCGCGTCGGCGCTCACCGGCGTCACCGTGCCGTCCGACGGGCTGATGGGCGATATCCATGCCTCGCCGGAATACCGGGCAAACCTCGTCGTTGTCATGGCAAAGCGTGCGGTGGCCGCAGCCGGCTGAGGCGTCATCGACATCGATCTTTGCAAAGGGGCCTTTGCGGCCCCTTTGTCATCTCCGGCGCACCGCCGCGATGGTGGCGGCAACTGCCGGCGTATCGGTCAGCGTGAGCCGGTACTCCCGGTCGAGATCGGTGCCGCCCATGCCGACATTGGGGTTGCGGTAGACCATGCCGCTCGGCAAGTCCTTGAGTGCGGCGAAGTGCATTTCGCGCAGGCCGGTGCTGGCCTGGATGCCGGCGATGTTGTCGCGGGCGAGCCCGCCGCAGCCAAGGATGACGATGCGGTCGCCGGCCTGCCGGACGAGCTCGGCGAGCAAGTCCGCGCCTTCCACCGCTGTATCGCGCTGGCCGCTGGTCAGCACTCGGCCGACGCCGCATCGGACAAGCGCCTCGAGCGCGTCGCTCGGGTCGCGGGTCATGTCGAAGGCTCGGTGGCAGGTCACGTTGATCGGCCCGGCCGCCCGCACGAGCGCTGTCATGCGCGCCTCGTCGATGCCGCCGTCGGCGGTCAGGCAGCCGAACACCACGCCGGCGACGCCCATGTCGCGAAAGGTCTCGACGTCGGCGAGCATCGTCTCGAACTCGGCCGCCGAGTAGAGAAAATCGCCGCCGCGCGGACGCACCATCACGTGAAACGGTATGCTCGCCATCCGCAGCGCCGCTTTGACCGTACCGAGGCTCGGCGTGATGCCGCCCTCGAGCAGGCTGGCGCAGAGCTCGACCCGGTCGGCGCCGCCGGCCTGGGCGGCGAGCAGCCCGTCTATGCCTTCGACGCAGATTTCGATGAGGGGCGCGGCCATGGCTGGATCCTATTCAACGCTGAGTTCGAAGACGGCGACGCCGAGCTGGCGTTCGTCGTCGCCGATGCCGAGCGATTGCGGACTGACGGCATCGGCCACCGACAGCGTGACCCGGATCGATTCGGCCGGCGTTGCGGGCCGCGCCAGCGTCACGGTGGTGCGCGGCTCTGTTTCGGTCAGGGTGATTTCAGTCGCGCTTTCCTCGATCCATTCGGCCGCCCGCGAAGGCCGCGACGACAGGCTGACGCGGACGGTTTCGCTCGGGCGCTCGGCCGGCACGAAGCCCGCGAGGTCGAGCCGGATGCCCGACGGCCCTGCCGCCTGCGGGTTGAGTGGCAGCACGATGTGGCTCTCGCGGCCGACGGACCAGGTTCCCCACGGCTCCGCGCCGGAAAAGCCGGCCGAAAGCAGTTTGGCGCCGGGGCTGTCGCCGAAGAAGGTGAAGCGCGCTGGCGGTGCCACCAGCGACGGCTTCGGCTCGAAGAAATCGGCCTGCGGCTTGCCGGTCCAGTCGGCGAGGCAGACGATGATGTCGCGGCGCTGGCGGCAGGCGCCTTCCTCGATGCCAAGCTGGCCGAGCGCCGGTATGGCGAGCTCTGCGCCGAGCAGGAAGACAATGTGCCCGGGTTGCGGTTTTGGCGCGATCGAGGCCGGAATGCCGTCAGGGCAGGCCTTGCCGGGCCGCGCGGAAACGAAGCCGTTCTCCATCAGCACCCCGGTCCGCGCGGCAAGCAGCTGGATCTGGTGCGGGATGACGGCGGTGGGTTCCGGATTGCACGGGTAGGGAGGGTAGACCGACGCTGATTTTTCGCCGACCATGACCGCGACGAAAGCGGGATCGGAAGCGTATTCGCCGACGACCGGCACAGTGAGGTGGCGCAGCGGCGTCATTTCCACCGTGGCGCCGATGGCCACGAGCACGAGCAGCATGTCGCCAAAAAGCCTCGGCAGGCGCGTCGACACTGCGGCGATCGACAGCGCCAGGACGAGATAGGACACGACCCAGAAGAAGCGGCCCGAACTGCGGAAGGTGCCGACGATGCCGAGAGCGAAGGACGGAACCGTGTAGCTGGCGACTTTCGAGCCGGCGAACCAGATCTGGTTGCTCGCCGCGAATGCGGTGAAGGCGAGGGCCAAAAGCGCGACTGCCCAAATGCCGCCCCTGGAGAGCCGCCGCGATGCGTCGCGGCGCCCGGGCCCGCTGACGACGTCTACCAGCGCCACCGCGATGAGCACGAAGCCGGCCATCGGGATGTAGTTGTACCCCTCCGCCTGGCCGAGCGGGAACGGCATCCAGTTCGGCACGAACAGCGACAAGTGCGCCGGGATGACCGGAGCTGCCAGATTCAGTGAGTAGTAGCCGAAGCCCTCCGACACCACGCGCGGCCCGCCGACATGGCCGCTGACCACCATCACCAGCGCGCTGAGGCCGAGGAAGATCGCCGCGTCGACGATCGCCTGCCGGTTGCCTAACCCCGAGCCGTCTGTCGGGGCGAAGCGGTCAATCGCCAGGCGGCCGACGAAAAGGGCGGTCGTGAAGGCGAAGAAATAGCCGTGGATCAGCAGCGACAGCACGACCAGCGCGGACCAGAGTACGAGGTTGCGGCGCCCGCTCGGCCCGGCAAGCGGCGCCGTCAGCAGCAGCCCGATGCCGAAGAGGATCAGCCAGTGCGATGTGAGCGCCAGGTGCTGCATCATGAAGCGGAAGAGGAAGATCGGCCACACGGCAAAGAGCAGCGCGCCGGCAAACAGCGCGACTACGCTGGTGACACCCAGCCAGCGCAGCAAGAGTGCTGCGGACACGCCCTGCATCAGGATGGTGAAGACCACGAAGGCCGGCAGATAGAAGCGGAAATCCGGCTCGGCTAAGTGGGAATAAAGCTTCCAAAGCAGTGCATAGGCCGGGATGGAATCGGTGAAGATGATGTTCTGGCGGCCGTCGGTCATGACGTTGCCGATGTCGAACAGCGGGAAGCGCCAGCCGTCGGCGACGTAGGCGATGGCGCCGCCAAGCGCCTGTGCCATGTCGCCGGCCGGCCCCAGCACTGCCGGCGAGCGCAGCAGGATGAAATCCGTCGGCGCCATGAGGAACAATGCCGCGACGCCGGCGAGCAGGCCAACGAACAGCGCCGGCCATGTCCGGCCCGTGGCGGGCGTGGCGCTCACGGGCCGGCCCCCGCCGGGCGGTCTGCGAAGGCCCACAGCTTGGCCAGCATGTAGGTCACCACCGGTGTCACGAACAGCATGAAGATCACCGCGACCAGCGGCGGCTTGCCCAGTTTCTGGGTGGTCAGCGCCACGAACCCGGCATTGAGCGCATAGCCGGCTAGCGCCACAACGAAGAAGCGTAGCGCGGCGCTGCCCGCCGAGCGCTTGGGTCCGCGAAAGGTGAAGTGATGGTGCCCGAGGAAGGAGACCACGAAGGCGATCCCGAAGGCGACGAGGTTGCTCGACTGCGGCGGTGCCGACAGGAGCGAAACAAGCGCGGCGTAGACGCCGGCATGCACCGCTGTCGCGACGAGGCCGACCGAGCCGAAGCGTGCGATCTCGCCGATCGAGTGGCGCACGCTCAGCGCTCCCGCGGACGCACCGCGTCCGGGCCGTCGACGTTCACGGTCTCGCGCACCAGGTAGATCGGCCGGTTCTTCACCTCGACGAAGATGCGCGCGATGTATTCGCCGAGCACGCCGAGGTTGATCATGATCATGCCGTTGAAGAACAGCAGCACCGTCATGATCGAGGCATATCCGGGCACGTCGGTGCCGAAGGCCAGCGTGCGGATGATGATGACCATCATATAGACGCCGGAGGCTGTCGACAAAAGCACGCCGAACAGCGTCCAAATCCTGAGCGGGAACGTGGTGAAGGAGACGACGCCGTCGATCGCGAGGCGTGCCAGCCGTCCGTAGCGCTGCTTGGCCTCGCCGGCGCTGCGCATCGGTCGGGCAAACGAGATGGTGGTGGTACGGAAGCCGAGCCAGGCAAAGATGCCCTTCATGAAGCGCGCGCGCTCCGGCAGGCGCTTCAGCGCCTCGACGACCTGGCGATCCATCAGCCGGAAATCGCCGACGTTGGCCGGTATGTCGACGTCGGAAATGCGCTCCATCAACGAATAGAACCAGCCGGCGGTCGCCCGTTTCAGGCGCGGGTCGGACGAGCGGTCGTGGCGCGCCGCCAGCACGACGTCATAGCCGGCGCGCCAGTGCTCCAGCATCTCGCCGATCAGCTCGGGCGGGTCCTGCAGGTCGACGTCGATCGGCACCACCGCCTGGCCGCGGGCGAAGTCGAGCCCGGCGCTGAGCGCCGCCTCCTTGCCGAAATTGCGCGACAGGTCGACAATTTTCACGCGGGCATCGCGGGCCGCCCAGTCGCGCAGCGCGGCCAGCGTGCCGTCGCGCGAGCCGTCGTTGACGCAGACGATCTCGTAATCGGCAAGCAGCGGGTCGAGCACCTCGGACATCCGGGCGACGAAGTGCGGCAGCGCCCTGTCTTCGTTGTACATCGGGCAGACGACGGAAAGCACCGGGGCGTTGCCAGGCATGCGCTGCGCGTCGAACTGTCCTGTCATGGTCCCTTCTTTTTTCGGCCGCGGTCCGGCGGGCGGCCGCGATTTTCCATAGATTAGGGCGTCCGGAGTGGCAACCTCGCGCCTTGCGGCGACATTTTTCCGGGCAAGAAAAACCATTCCGGAAGCGGCCGGTATTTTGGAACCCGGTACGTGGAGAAGGGCGCAGGCAGGGCGTAGATGAGAAACGTCGTCCGGACGTTCCTCCCATTTCGACCGGACGGTGTTCCCCTCTGAAGGTTCGACCCTTCAATACTGGCCGGGCCGCAGAAATGCGCGCCCGGCAATTTTTTGTCTCGGAAGGTGAATGTCCGCTGATTTGATCGAACATTGACAAAGCGTTTTCGTGCTTCATACTTCCTCACACAAGTGCCGTTCTGCCAACCATCCAATGCTTGCATGAGGAGGCGTTGACAATGACACCGACCAGCTCCCCGAGCCCGTTTCGGTTCTTCACGGAATGGTTCGCGCACAAGGTGCCGGACCCGGCAATGCTGTTGCGTTCCCCGGAATTCAGCGACGATGAGGACAGCGAGGACGAACACGGCTTCGGCCATCGCGACGAGGCATTCTACTGGGGCTGGAGCAAGAGCGCATTCCTATAATGCAAGGCCGGCAGCGGCCGAGGCAATGGACGAGACGGCCGCGCACGCGGTCGCCCCGGGGTGGGGTTTGCGAGGAGACCACCATGAAGCGAATCCTGCCGCCCCTGCACGAAGGGCACGCACCGATCTTCCTCCACCAGGCCTTCGAAGAGGCGCTGGAGGCTTACGAGTCCTGGAGCACCAACGGCGACGAACCCGTCGTGGATCTGGACGAAAGGCCGGTGCCGATCAGCGCCGTGTTCGGGCGGATGCGCACGTGCACCGACCTGCTGCCGGCGCGCATCCTGGACGACGTGCTGGACATCGTCGGCCGCGGAACGTCCACTTTCGGCGGCGACACGCCGACCTACGCGCAGGCGGCCTTCGTCATGCGCGCGCTTTGCGTTGAGCGCCTGCGCCAGCAGGCGGCTGCCTGAGCCGTCTTCTCACCGGTCGCGGCGCGCGGGCAGTACCTTGCCGGGATTGAGCGTCCCGGCCGGGTCGATCACAGCCTTGATGCGCCGCATCAGGTCCATCTCAGTCTTGGAGCGGTGGCGCTGGAGTTCGCCGACACGGTATGCCCCGATACCGTGTTCGGCGGCGATGCTGCCGTCGAACGCGGCCACCACGTCGTGGACGGTGCGGTTCACGGCGTGCTGCTCGTGCCCGGCCGGAAACACGTTGAAATGCATGTTGCCGTCGCCGACATGGCCGAACACGTTGGTGCGCGCGCCGGGATGGTTGTTTGTGACCGCTTCCTCGGCGGCCGCCAGGAATGCGGGGATGGCAGCGATCGGCACGGAAACGTCGTGCTTGACGCTGCGACCCTCCTTCAATTCGCCTTCGGTCAGCATTTCGCGCAGCGCCATCAGTTCGGCGGCCTGCGCGCGCGAGGCCGCCACCACGCCGTCGAGCGCGATGCCGCTCTCGAGCGCGGCGGAGAGCAGCGCCTCCACTGCCGCCTCGCTTCGCTCAAAACTGCTGCCGGCCTCTAGCAGCACGAACCAGTCCGCCGGCGGCAGGGGCAGGGTTCGGCCGAAATGCTTCGCTACCAGCGAGAGGGACGAGCCGGACATCAATTCGAACGCCTCGATCGTGTCGCCGATCTGGTCCTGCGCCAGTGTCAGGAGTTCGATCGCGGCCGCGGTGCCCGGCAGCGACAGCATGGCGGTGACGACATGGCTCGGCTTCGGCGCAAGCCGCATCACCGCACCCGTGACGATGCCCAGCGTACCCTCCGACCCGATGAACCACTGCTTCCAGTCGTAGCCGGCATTGTCCTTGCGCAGGTGGCGTAGGCCGGAAAGCACGCTGCCGTCGGCCAGCACGACCTCCAGCCCGAGCACCATCTGGCGCGCCATGCCGTAGCGAACGGCGGCAATACCGCCTGCGTTGGTCGAGACGATGCCGCCGACGGTGGCCGTGCCTGCCGAGGCGATGTTGATCGGCAGCAGGCGATTCTTCGCCTTCGCGGCGTCCTGCACGGCCTTCAGCGTGCAGCCGGCCTCCGCTTCCACTGTGAGGCTGGCGGGATCGAGGGAACGGATCCGGTTCATTCGGGTGAGCGACAGCACCACCTGCGAGCCGGACGCGTCGGGCACGGCGCCGACTGCCATGCCCGTGTTGCCGCCCTGCGGCACGACGGCGAGCCCGGCCCGGCCGCAGAGCCGCACGACGGTCGACACGTCCGCCGTGGAGCGCGGGCGAACGACGCAGAGCGCCGACCCGGTGAAGGTGCGGCGCCAGTCGGTCAGATAGGGGGCGACATCGCGGGGCTCGGTGAGAACATGGACGGCGCCGACGATCGTGCGCAGCATGTCGAGCAGCGTGGCAGCGCCGCCCGGCCCCTCGTTGGCTTCCCCGTCCATGCCTGCTCCCTTGTCAACGATTCCGCCTGGAGCGATCGAGCCTCGTCGCGGCGTTGACGCCCGTTGCCGCCTTCGATACGCCAAATGACCGGCGGACGAAATCGGGTGCCGCGCCGGCCTGTGGAGGAAGTGATGGAAACAGGCGACCTGTTCGCGCGCTGGAGGCTGGATGGCCGCACCGCGCTGGTCACCGGCGCATCGAGCGGGCTTGGCCGCCACTTTGCTGGCGTGCTCGCCGCCGCGGGCGCGACCGTGGTCGCGGCGGCGCGCCGCGCCGACCGGCTGGACTCGCTCTGTGCCGAAATTGAAGCCGCCGGCGGCAAGGCTACTGCGCTGTCGCTCGATGTGACCGACGAGAAATCGGTCGCCGCCGTATTCGCGCAGGTGGCCCCCGACATGGTCATCAACAATGCAGGGATCGCCGCCACCACGAAGGCGATCGACGTCGATGTCGAGGAATGGGACGACATCATCGATACCAATTTGAAGGGCGCATTCCTGGTGGCGCAGGCGGCCGCGCGCGGGATGGTCGAGCGCGGAACCGCGGGCGCGATCCTCAACATTGCCTCGGTGGCGGGCATGCGCGTCGCCAACCAACTCGCACCCTATTCGGCCTCGAAGGCCGGCCTCATCCAGCTGACGAAATCGCTGGCGCTCGAATGGGCGCGTCACGGCATCCGCGTCAACGCGCTCTGCCCCGGATACATCCTCACCGAGATCAACCGTGACTTCTTCGCCTCGGATGGGGGTGTTGCGATGATCAAGCGCATTCCGCAGCGGCGTCTGGGCATGCCGGCGGACCTCGACGGCGCCCTGCTGCTGCTGGTCTCGGATGCCGGCGCCTACATCACCGGTGCGACGCTGGCCGTCGATGGCGGCCACCTGGTGAACAGCCTTTAGTTGCGGAGTCACACGATGGATTTCCACATTCCGCCGCGAGTCGAGGATTTTCGCGTCCGCATCGCCAAAATGGTCGACGAGACGATCCTGCCGCTGGAGGCCGACCCGGCCTCCTATGACGGGCACGGCAATATCCGCCTTGACCTTCTCGATAGGCTGCGGGCGAAGGCGCGCGCAGAGGGCATCTGGTGCATCCAACTCGCCAGCGAAACCGGTGGCCTGGGGCTCGGCAAAGTCGGCATGGCGGTCTGCTACGAGGCCATGAACCGTTCGATCTTCGGGCCTGCCGTGTTCAATTCGGCCGCGCCCGACGACGGCAACATGATGGTGCTGGAAAAGCTCGGCACCGAGGCGCAGCGCGAACGCTGGCTGAGGCCGATCGTCGAGGGCAACGTGCGCTCCGCCTTTGCCATGACAGAACCGCATCCGGGCGGCGGCTCCGACCCCTCGATGATCGCTACCAGGGCGGAAAAGCGCGGCGACCGCTATGTCGTCAGCGGCCACAAATGGTTCATTACCGGTGCCGAGGAGGCCAGCCACTTCATCCTGATGGCGCGCACCTCCGAGGATCCGCGCCGCGGCCTGACGGCCTTCCTGTTCCATCGCGACCAGCCCGGCTGGCGGATCGTCAGGCGCATCGGCATCATGGGACCGGAAGAGCACGGCGGCCATTGCGAGCTCGAATTCGACGGGCTCGAGGTTCCCGAGCACAACATCCTCGGCCGCGTCGGCGACGGCCTCAAGGTGACGCAGGTGCGGCTCGGGCCCGCCCGGCTCACCCATTGCATGCGGTGGCTCGGCCTTGCCAAGCGCGCCGTCGAGATCGCGCGCGCCTATGCCGAGAAGCGCGAGGGATTTGGCGTGCGCCTTGCCGATCGCGAGAGCATCCAGCTGATGCTGGGCGGGCTGGCGATGCGCATCGAGATCGGGCGGCTGCTGGTGATGAAGGCGGCCTGGGAACTCGACCGCGGCGGCTATGCCCGCAAGGAAGTGTCCATGGCCAAGGTGCACGTCGCCAACCTGCTGCACGAGGCGGCCGACGTCGCGATCCAGATCAATGGCGCGCGCGGCTATTCCACCGACACCGTTCTCGAATGGATCTACCGCTACGCCCGCCAGGCGCGGCTGGTCGACGGCGCCGACGAGGTGCATCGCATGGTGCTGAACCGCATGCTTGGCGAGGAAGGTTCCGATTTCTGGAAGTGGCCAGTCGCCGCGGAAGACTGACACGGGCCGGGGGTTCAACTGCGGTCGATGAGCGCCGCCGCCCGCCGCGCCAGCACGCGGCCGAGCCTGCCGACGGCCTCGGCATTCGCGGCCGCCGCGTTGCCGGCGCGCGCCCGCGCGGCGATCCCTTCGAAGATAGCCGCGTTGCGGAACAGCGCGAAGGCGCGGTGGAAAGGCAGCAGGCGCCCCCGGCCGGCACGCAGGCTGGCGTAGGCCTCGCAGAAGTCGGCTTCCGTCGGCAGGCCGACCGCCTCGAGATCGACGTCCATCACCCCGCCATACTCCCCCTTGGTCATGTGCCAGGTGAAGGTGCAGAAATGCGCGAGGTCGGCCAGCGCCTCGCCGATTGTCGACAGTTCCCAGTCGAGCACGGCGACCACGCGCGGCTCGGTCGGATGGAACATCAGATTGCCGATGCGGTAGTCGCCGTGGGCGATCGCGGGGCGGTCGCTCTGCGGCGGAATGTTCTGCGCCAGCCATGAAGCGAGCGTCTCGATCTCCGCGCTCGGTTCGACGGCCGAGAGCTGCCACTGCTTGTGCCAGCGTGCGACCTGGCGGCTGAAATAGCCATCGGGCCGGCCGAAATCGCCGAGCCCGGCTGCCGCTACGTCCACGTCGTGCAGGCGGGCCAGCGTCTCGGCGGCGGCCTCGTACATCTGGCCGCGATCGGCGGGCGCCACGCCCGGCAGGCCGCAATCGTTAAAAACGCGGCCGTCGACGTGATCCATGACGTAGAAGGCGGTGCCGACCACGTCCGGCTCCATGTGCAGAAGGCGCATTTTCGGCACCGGCACGCCGCTGTCGGCCAGCGCCTTCTGGACCCGGTATTCGCGGTCGACGGCGTGGGCGGACGGCAGCAGTTCGCCGGGCGGGCGCTTGCGCAGCACGAGCTTGCGGTTGGCGAATGAGAGGACAAAAGTCGGGTTCGACTGCCCGCCGACGATCGGCGCAACCGAGAGCGGGCCGTCGAGGCCGGCAATGCGCGCCTTCAGAAACGTCTCGGTGCGTCGCGTGTCGAGTTCGTCCCGCATGGGCCGCACCTTGATGATCGCTCGCCGGCGACACTGCAACGCCCGCCCGATATGTCAATGCCGATCCGCCTCCGCCGATGTTTCGCCGGCGGCCGTCTGGCGTGGCGATCGGCCGGCCGTGGCGCTGCCATTCGGCCGCCGATTGCCGCAACGCTTGCACCGACGGGGCACAGCATCGCGTTCCATGGGAGAGAGCATTGACCCGCTTCGCCGCGACGGCCGGGACCGACAGGCATGCCATCGACGGCGCCGCCGCATGGGCACGGCTGGCCATTTCCGTGCTGCTCGCCACGATCGGCGGTGCCGGCATGTGGTCGGTTGTCGTGGTGTTGCCGGCGGTACAGGCCGAGTTCGCCGTGCCGCGCGCCGACGCCTCGCTGCCCTACACGGCTACCATGATCGGCTTTGCGCTGGGTAACATGGTCGTCGGCCGGATTATCGACCGCGCCGGCTACTGGCGTCCCGCCATGGCTTCCGCCGCCGTCATGGGCTGCGGCTTCATTCTGGCCTCGCAGGCTAGTTCGATCCTGCTGCTCACGCTGATCCAGGGCGTCATGATCGGCGGCGGTGCCTCGGCCGTGTTCGGGCCGCTGATCGCCGACATTTCGCGCTGGTTCGTGCGCCGCCGGGGCGTTGCCGTCGCCGCGGCTGCGTCCGGCAATTACCTCGCCGGCGCGTTCTGGCCGGCATTGATGCCGTTCGGCATCGACGCATTCGGCTGGCGCGGGACCTACCTTCTGATGGGTGGCGTTTGCCTCGTCACCATGATCCCGCTGACGCTGATGCTGCGACGGAAGCCACCGGCTGACTCGCTGGGCGGTGCCGTCGGAGGCAGACCCGCGCGCATGATCCCGCTCTCGCCGCGGGCGCTGCAAATCCTGCTGTCGATCGCCGGGCTTGCCTGCTGCGTGGCCATGTCGATGCCGCAGGTCCACATCGTCGCCTACTGCATGGACCTCGGCTACGGCGTGGCGCGCGGCTCGGAGATGCTGTCGATCATGCTTGCCGCCGGCATCGTCAGCCGCATGGCCTCCGGCTTCGTCGCCGACCGCATAGGCGGTATTCGGACGCTGCTCATCGGGTCGGTGCTGCAGGGCCTGTCGCTGCTGCTCTACATTCCCTTCGACGGGCTGGCCTCGCTCTACGTGGTGTCCTTCATCTTCGGGCTGTCGCAGGGCGGCATCGTGCCCTGCTACGCGATCATCGTGCGCGAATACCTGCCTGCCGCCGAAGCCGGGCAGCGCGTCGGCATCGTCATCATGAGCACCATCTTCGGCATGGCGCTGGGTGGCTGGATGTCCGGCTGGATTTATGACGCCACCGGCTCTTACGCGGCCGCATTCTTGAACGGCATTGCCTGGAACCTGCTCAACGTCACCGTGATGATGCTGCTTCTGTGGAAATCCCGCCGAGCGAGGCCGGCGCTTGCCTGACCGGTCGCGTTCCCTGGGGAACCGTTGCCGCTTGACGCGGAGCCGACGATCGTGCGCTGATCCGGCGCGGGTTCGGGGAGCAGGAAATTCGCGGCGGTCGCAATCGGCCCGTGCCGCGGTCGGCTAGGAGGTCCGCCATGACCTATTCGAGCAAGGTTCCGGACGCACGCGCGCTGAACCACCCGACCTACTGGCTGATCCATCGCCGCCTGAAGGATCTCGGGATCGACTACACCAAATATTACGAGCGCGACCTGACGGTCTACGAAAGCAAGCTCGACGGCATCTCGTTCGTCACCAAGAAGGTGAAGGACCCGCTGCAGGAAGGCGACGATTTCCTGACCGCGATCCGCATCGCGACGCGCGGCGGCCGGCCTGCCTTCCGCGAGGGCAAGAAGTTCGAGCACGACCACTGGGCGGTCGATGCCTCGATGGGCGCCACCACCGGCATCGGCTTCCGCGAGATCATGTACCTCGATCCGCCCAAGAAGTGGACGCGCGCCAGCGACCCGAACAGCCTGCGCATGAACCCCCAGGCCGATCCGATGTTCACCAGCCAGTTCGACAGCAACAGGATCGAGGTCGAGATTTCCTCGCTCCACGCCGCCGTGTGGGGCAACCTCGTCAAGGTTCACGTCGACGAGACCGGCTTCATCCTGCAGCCCGTCCAGGGATTGAGCGACGACGTGATGATGACCGCCGACTTCCTCCAGCACCAGTTGCTCGAACTGATCTGGAAGGACGTGCTGCATGTGCCGGGCGCAATCGAGGTCTTCGTGCCCAACTCGGCCAATCAGTTCAGCGCCGTCGGCGCCGTCGCCAAGGTCGCGCTCGGCAAGAGCGTGAAGCTCCAGGCCACCGCCCAGTACAACATCCGCGGCCAGAACAGTTTTTCGGCGACCGCGATGCTGACGGTCACGTTCTAGCTGTCGGCTCCGGCTCCCCGCTAGCGGATCGGCAGGCCGAGCGCTGCCCATTGTTCGGGCGGTATGATGTTTCCCACCCGGAAAGTGAACGACGAGACGCTCGTCACCTCGGTGTCGACCATGCATTGGAAGCTCAGGCGATACCATGTCGTTCTCGTGCGGAAGGCGGCATCCGGGACGTCAAGGACATTGCCCGTCTTCAACGGCACAAGCGGCACCAGGTCGGGATAGTAGGAGGCTGACTGAAGCTGCTGCTGCAACTCGCTGGCGCATAGCCTGGCGGCGCGCTGGTCGCGAGGCACGCCCGCACTTGAGGTCGTGGCGAACGGATCGCCGGTGATACGCCGCGAGTTGAGCTTGCGAACGCCGGGAAGGCCCGAATAGCCCTTGGATGCGGGAGCGCTCGCGCCCGCGGCGCTCGCGACCTTGACGTTGCTGCCGCCGGCCTTGGCATACTTCGTGCGGGCGGGTTTGGGCGGCGCCTCGGGTCTGAGCGTCGGCGCAATGGCCGACTCTGGAAGCTCGATCTCGCCGTCGCCGCCGGTTGCCGCCAGAGGTTCCGGCGCCGCGACGGCCTCCTTGCCGGTGTCGCCGGGTTCGGCCTCTGGCTTGGCCGGTTCAAGGGACGCCTGTTCCAACGGTACATCCTGCTTTGGCTCAGGTGCCTGCTCAGTCTCCTTCGCTGCGGTTTCCGGGCTCTGTGCGTCTTCGGCTGCGTCCGCAGGCTCTTCGCCTGCCGACGGCGCAGGTTTCGTCTCCGCCTCCTTTGCCGCGGCAGGAGGATTCGACTCGGTGTCCTTCGCCGTCGACGGTGAACTGTCCTGGGCGCTGCCTCCATCCGGAGATTCCCTGGGGCCCGAATCCCTGTCGCCGTACCGGAAAACAGGCTTCAGAATCTCGATCTGCGGCGGCTTCGGAAGCTGCTTTTCCTGCGGGGGAGGCGGGGTTTCAGCCTTCTGCTTCACCGGGGCTTCGGGTTTCGGCTCCGGTGGCTTTTCCGCCTTGAGAGCGGGAGGCGGTGCGGGCGGCGGTGCGGGCGGCGGCGGAGCCGGTTCCGGTTTTGGCTGGTCGGGCGGCGGCACCAGCGCGACGCTGATCGACTGCTCTTCCGGCGAGTTCAGGGGTAGACCGACCTGTCCGTAGATCAGCAACGCGGCCGCCAACGCATGCAGGATCAGCGATGCGGGCAAGGCCCACAGCACATACCAGCGCCGATCCGATGTCTCGTCCTTCATCCACACCGATGTGGAACGAAATGGCCGCGGCATCAAGCGTGAGCATGGCGGCCCCCGTACGCGAACCGCTCAGTGCCGACCATGATCCCAGCGCTGGTTGGCGACTCACGAACAGCACGCGCATTGCCTGGACGGTGCCGCGCGGGACAAACCCGAAAACATCCGTCGCCGGGAAGGGCTATCGAATGGCCTGGATGATTCGACCGACGCTCGACAACGGTGCGGCATCTACCCGATCGGCAGCACGCGACCTTCCTGGACGGTGCCCCAGACAGGAATATCCTTAATCTTCATCGGGTCGACGGTGACGGGGTTCTCCGCAAGGATTGTGAAATTCGCGAGCTTGCCGGGCGCGATACTGCCAACATCCTTTTCCATCTGGAGTGAGTAGGCGGCATCGAGCGTATCTGCCCTTAGTGCGCCAAGGCGGCTGACACGCTGGTCCGGTCCGCGCACATTGCCGTCATTGGTGACCCGGTTCACACCGCACCACATGAGAAACAGCGGCTGGCCGGGAGCCATCGGCATGTCGGAATGGAACGAATACGAGAGCCCGGACCTTTCGACATCCCCCATCCTGACCATCTCATCCGCGCGCTCGGGGTCGATCCCATTGGCACGATAGTTGTCGGCGAGTGCAATCGGATAGTATGGATTGCCGCTGACGATCGCACCCAGCCGCTTGATGCGCGCCACCTGATCGGGGGTCGAGATCGCAAAGTGGATGATCACGGTGCGATGATCGGGACGCGGTTTGCGTCGCATATTCAGCTCGAGTTGGTCGAGCACCAAGTCCAGCCCGGCATCACCATTGACATGCACATGGAGCTGGTAGCCAAGATCCCAGTAGACCTGAAATGTTCGGGCAAAGAAATCGGGATCCATCATCCATTCACCCGTATGTCCGTCGGTGTAGCCGCCCTTCATCTGCATTGCCTGGGAGAAGATCGCGCCATCGGCAAACAGCTTCACCTGCTTGGGGAGGTAGGCGGTCATGCCCTGGCCCCAGCTCAGCAGCTTCTCGCTTTCCTCGGCGACCTTCTCATCCGGGAAAGCACCGGTGATCGACTTGCCGTCCACGATGAAATAGAACCGGAAGGGCGAAGAGGCGTCGCTTAGCACCGCATTCTGGACGTCCTGCATGTTCTTGGACGCGATGCCGCCGGGCTCGCAGCCGAGCGTAACGCCGTTGGCGTGATAGTAGGATTTCACGAACTCGAGCCCCGAACGCACCCGCTCTGGAGAGGCGATGGCTGAAGCGATCAGGGGCATGAGGGCGAAAGCGCCCTGTTCCCAATAGTGAGCATTGCCGAAATCAGCCTGTTTCCTGGCGTTGTCGGGAAGCTTGTCAAACCATTCCCTGGTCACGCCGTACTTTTGTTCGGCGACAGTGTTCAGGAAGAACTCATGACCGGAACGGTGCCAGACGATGATCGGACGTGTCGTGCTGATGGCCTCCAGGTCGGCCTTGGCAAGTTCCCCGTGAAAATACTGGTGATAGCCCCATGTCAGGAGGACTTCGTTTGGATCGTCCAGCTTGGCATTGGCTGCAGCGAGACGCGCAAGGTACTGTTCGCGATTATTCGCCGCTTTTGATGTACCGTCAGGCAGCACCCAGTCCTCGATTGCGATGATCTCGCTCGTCATGGTCAGCGCCGCCAGCATGGGGTGATCATGCTGGGCGATGAAGCCGGGCACGATGATCTTGTCGGCAAAGGTCGTATCCAGCTTGAAGGGCTGATCGCCGACGGCTGCCGTGAGTTCATCAACCGACCCGACGGCAAGAATGCGGTCGCCCACGACAGCGACCGCCTCTGCCGTTGGGCTGGCCGCGTCGAGCGTCACGATTTCCTTCGCGCGGAAGATCGTCACCTCCGGCAGCGCCGAAGCGAACTGTTCGACGATGTCCTGCAGCGGCGAAGTCGCGGCCAACGCGGTGTCGCCACCCACGGTCTCGCAGACGAACGCACCGGCCGCCAATGTCGCGGCGCCTTTCAGGATGTGGCGGCGGGACGGAAGCATGAGGCGGCGCAGCGCTTCCGCGAACGCCGGGTTACAGTTGATGCACATCACTATTCTCCCCCAATGGCGAAGAGGCCTTGCCCATTCGATAGGCAAAAAAGGCGCGTTGACACCGTTTCAGGGTCGTGGGGTGGGTTTTGTCTGCGGAGGGCGGGACTCGACAATAAGTTGAGTTTCTGGCCCACTCGGTACTTCGGGGTGGTTCGGGCAATCAGACCAACAGGACCAGCCTCGATCTTCTGGGCGGGCCGACGATTCAGGCCGCCGACCCATGGGGGGATAATGACGACCAAACGCTTAGAAAACCTGCAGGGCATGACCATCAACGACTCTGTCCTGGTCAAGCAGAGCGTCACGCTCTCCAATCTTCGGGGTCAGGTCACCCACATTGCGGTGACCTTGAACGACTTCAGCCACCAGTCATCTCTGGATACGAATTTCATGCTCGTGGCTCCGGATGGAGAGACGGGCTTCGTGTTCTGGTCCGATGTCGGCAACGAAGTCTTCAGCGTGTCGAATGTCGACATCACGGTGTCCGATCGAGCGGATGGTCGGCCCGGCTTCAAATCCGTGTTTTCAAGCGGCACCTACCTTCCTTCCGACCTTAACGTTTACGGGCCTTCATTTGGCGGCATAGTCCCGAACATCACCTACGCCCCTGGGCGCGGTGCAGGAAGCTTCGAGTCGGTGTTTGGCGGGTTCGCCCCGAACGGCGCCTGCGGAGCGCCTTGGGCCTAGATATACACGATCAGCGCGGCGATGAAGCCCAGCGCCGCCAGGAAGGCCGCCAGCGGCATCAGGCGGCCCTGCGGTTGCGGGCATTCACCGCGTCGCCGACTTCCTGCGTTCTTGCTCACCAGGTCGCGGATCGCGCGCACAAACTCGGCGTCGGTTTTGCCGGAGGCGAGCAGCCGGGTCAGTTGATCGACCAGGAAGGCCGTCGCCTGACCGGAGGCCTGGATTTCCTTCAGGTCGCGACGAGCTTGGGGCGCGGTCGCTGGGCTTCCTTTAGCGTGGGCGGGTTTAGCGCTTCCCCTTTTCAGTCTGGGACTCGACAGACGAATGATTCTCAGGCCCATGAGTGGCTCGAGCGCTAGGGGGAAGCACCATGACGACGACGAGCTTTACCAATTCGACCGGCATCTCGCTAAACGACTTCGAGATGGTCACGCGAAGCGTAGCTGTATCGGGCGTCGACGATGATTTTGCAATCTCGGTCACACTGACAGGCTATAGTACAACCTCGCCCGCCGACCTGAACCTGATGCTCGTGGCTCCGGACGGAGAAACCGCATTCGTGTTTTGGTCACACGTTGGAAACCAAGTATTAATTTCCAATTTTACTATTACAATATCAGATAGCAGCACGGTACGGAATCAAAGCATAAACGACTTGCTCATTGATGGATTGTCCTACCTTCCAACTTATATATCTTATGCGGGGGCACCGTTTTCCGACTTTGACGGCGAGATCACCTACGCCCCGTTCGGTGGCAGCGGCACCTTCGACTCAGTATTCGCCGACGTTGACCCGAATGGTTCCTGGACGCTCTACGCACTCGACGACATCGTGCAAGACTCAACATCTCTGGCCTCGTGGACGTTGACGTTCACATACGAGCGTCCCTCCGCTTCCACCGATGTCGACGGTGAGACCGGCGGTTCCGTTGCGGAAGACGCGGCGATCGGCACTGCGGTCGGCATCACGGCGAAGGCAAGCGATCCTGACTCCAGCCTGACCTACCGCCTGACCGACAATGCCGGCGGGCTGTTCGCCATCGATGCGCAGACGGGCGTGGTGACGGTGGCGAAGGCGCTCGATTTCGAGACGGCCTCCAGCCACACGATTACCGTGGTCGCCACCGGCGGCGGCGCCGACGGCCCGGCGACCGAGTTCACCATCGACGTCTCAGACGTCAACGAGGCGCCGACGAACCTGGTGGTAACGCCGCCGGCCGCGGTGCCGGAGAATTCTCCGATCGCTCCCGCCACGCTGCTCGCCACCTTCAGCTATGACGACGATGCGCTGGGCACCGAGGCGTGCTTGCTGTCGGGGCCGGACGCGGACCTGTTCTATGCGGTGGGCAACGGCATCTTCTGGGCCGATGGCCTCACCCCCGACTTCGAGGATCAGGACGAGTACCGCTTCACGCTGACCCTCACCGACGAGGATGGCCTGTCGACAGCCGCGCAAGTGGCGGTCGATGTCGAGAACCGCGCGGTGACCAATGTGGTGGTGGCGGCGCTGGGCAACATCCGGGAGGACGCGGTGGCGAACACGGTCGCCGCGCGCTTCACCGCCTTCGAGAACGGCACCGCCGAGCCGCAGGCGACTTTTACGCTGGTCGACGATGCCGGCGGCCGCTTCGTGCTTGCCGGCAACGAGCTCCGGCTGACCGAATTCGGCGAGCTCGACTTCGAGACGCGTGAAAGCCACATGGTGACCATCCGCGCCGGCGACGGCACCGGTCCGGCGGTGGAAAAGAGCTTCGTCATCCAGGTCGTCGACATCGACGAGAGCGTGCCGGCCGAGCCAACCGACGGGCCGGACGAAATCCCCGGCACGCCTGACCCCGACGTGCTCGACGGCCTGCGCGGCGACGACACGTTTTTCGGCAGCGACGGCTCCGACACGATCTCGGGCGGCGACGGGCTGGACCGTGTCGTCTATGCCGGTTCGCGCGAGGATTTCCAGCAGGATCTGCTGCCGGACGGCACCATCCTGGTCACCAAGCCGGACGGCTCGACCGACCGGCTGGGCGGCATCGAGCGGATCGACTTCGAGGACGGCTCCTTCATTTTCGACCTCGACGCGGAGACCGCCCCCTTCGCCTACCTGCTCTACCAGGCCGCCTACGACCGCGTGCCCGACGAGGCTGGGCTGCGCTTCTGGACCGGCATTCTCGACCAGCTTGCCGACGACCTTGGACCGGAGGGTGCCGCCCTCGCAGTCGCTGCCTATTTCCTCGACGCCGACGAGTTCGAGGAGAATTACGGCACCGATCCGTCGGACGAGGATTTCGTCGAGGCGCTCTACGACAACGCGCTCGGCCGGGTGCCGGACGGCGCCGGCGCCGACTTCTGGGAAGACCAGCTCGCCGACGGCCTTTCCCGCGAGGCGGCGCTCATCGCCTTCGCGACCAGCGCGGAAAACCTCGCCAACAATGTTCCCAACATCGAGGACGGATTCTGGGTGGGTTGAACGACCCGTTGGAACAGTCCTGTGCCCGTGCCATTTGCGGCGCGCCGTATACCGGCCTCTCGCGCCGCCCGAATTGGATGCGATGCCTTCCAGATGCCGTCCTGCGCCGCCTCGCTGGGGCCGTAGAGGCGCATCACCAGGTAGAAACCGTCTTTGGGAGCCGGCAACCAGTTGGCTTGCTTGTCCTTGCCGGGTGCTTCGTTTTGGATGAAGTAGGTATAGCCGCCGTCGGCGTCCTTCACCCAGTTCGGCATCATGGGTGTGTTTAGCAGGTAGCGGTCAATCGGGTTGGCGACCAGCAGCCGGCTGGGGAACCCGTACATCGTGAGCGACCAGAAGAACTTGGCGGGCGGCAGATCGTTGACCCGAGACCGGATGTTGTAGTTGTTGGAACCGCTGAGTAGCTTGCCGTCTCCATCCACGGCGATGACCGGATAGATCACCTCCTGCTTCGGCTGCGCATTCCGGCCGAAGACGATTCCAGCTGCGCGGTAAAGATAGGTGTTCTTCAGATATTACGCGTGCCATAGCAGTCCCGGAGGAAATCTGACCGTCGTTAAGCTTTTGCAAGGTGGCGTTCGTGGCGACCAGCTCAACTCGTTCTGGAACGCAGTCTGGCGGGAGATGAACTTAGGCCCGCCGACCGGGGGAAGACGGAGGCGCTAAAGCCTGTCCGGCACAGGATCGTATGGCGGTCAAGCGAAAAGCAGGCCGGAAACGCTAGGATTCAAGGCAAAATAGGCAAAATGGAAAACGGACGGCAAAACGGACAGAAGAGTGAAAAATTGACCCGTCAACAAAGTGCAATGGCTCCGCCAGCATCGTGCGCGCATGGTTGAGCATCAGCCAGCCATCGAATCGCGTAGGCGCGACTATCAGCCACCACGCACGCCCTCGCAGCGCGAAACGGTTCACGCCATTCTGCTGTCTTTGGCAGGCGTGTCGCGCGCGCGTGTGAGCGTTGCAAGTGTCGCAAGTTAGGTGGTTAAGCATCTATCCGCCAACGATCTCGTTCACTGCAACTTCTTCGTCTCGCCGACATCACGTTACGGCCTCGTGCGCTGGGTTCCTGGTCCTGGCGGTTGTGATGGACGCCTGGTCACGCCGGATCGTCGGTTTGGCCGTCTCGGCCGATCTGAAGACCCGCGTCGTGCTTGACGCTCTCGATATGGCGCTCGCCGCAGCGAAACCGCAGTACTTCATCCAGCACAGCGATAGTCAATGGGTTGCTGCCAGTTCCCGGGCGGCCTGACTCTCACAGCGATGGACCGTTTGGTAGGCTGGCGCCGCGAGGCACCCGGTGCGGCCTGACCCGCACTCCGATCGACCGATGT